>Ga0070734_10000602_pt1 | contig 69367 bp, 55 predicted proteins | sample Coa_R1_8_FD_66444 | JGI IMG/M metagenome (GOLD analysis project Ga0070734, IMG submission 66444) | Surface soil microbial communities from Centralia Pennsylvania, which are recovering from an underground coalmine fire - Coalmine... | ecosystem: Environmental > Terrestrial > Soil > Unclassified ...
CCAGGAGGATGTTTGGGTGGCCGGAGCGGTGCCAGTCCCGGCTGGTGTGGTGGAGAACGGCAGCGCGACCTACCAGATTCCGTCGGCGACTTGGACCGGAAAGGAGGCCGCAATCGGCGTTCGGACGAGCGGCCGCAACGGCAAAGAGTCGGGCTGGTCGACTCTGGCGATTGTACCCGTGATCGCGCCGCTGCAGGCTCCCGCAGCAGTTCACGCTGACAACACACCTCAAGGTGCGAGGTTGAGCTGGCAGGCGGCGGGCGTGGATTTTCGGATTTTCCGGCGCTCGGGTACGGAGGGCTTCACGACTTTGGCGGATGTGCCCCAGTCGCCCTGGACTGATACCTCGACCGAGTATGGAAAGACTTATACCTACCAGGTCCAAACCATCGAGAAACTTGGCGACAATCACGAGGCGGAAAGCGAACTGTCTCAGCAAGTTTCGATTACGCCGCAAGATGTGTTTCCACCAGCCGTGCCGGCCGGCTTACGCGCAAGCCCCACTCTCAATTCCATGGAGCTGACCTGGGAGAGCGATACCGAAAATGACTTGGCGGGTTATCGGATTTATCGGTCGACCGAGGGAGGCGCGTTTGAAAAGCTCGCCGATACTTCCACGCTTCCGACGTATTCCGATCGGGCCGTCGAGCACGGGAAGACCTACCGTTACGCGGTCAGCGCTTTTGACCAGACGGGCAACGAGAGCGGGCGCTCGACCCCCGTCGAAACCCAGCTGGAATAATATACACCGTCGACAGGTGGTGCCCCAACTTTGTAATAGGACACATCTTGTTTGCATTCTGCACAGCAGATCGGGTATACTCGATCTTTCATGCCGTATCGCTACGCCAACTCGTTTACAAACCGGTTCTGGCCGTTTTGCCAGAGCCGTTAGAGTGGCGTTGGTTGAAGCGGCATAGATTGAGTTTCAAACCAACCCACTCGAATCGAGTGGGTTTTTATTTTGTGCCTGGCGGAGGGGAATCATGATTATTTCGATGCGGCAGCATGCCACGCGGGAAGAGATTGAACACGTTTGTGAGCGGATCCGGGAATTCGGCTACAAGGTGCACTCCATAGAAGGAGAAGCGCGGGTGGTGATCGGGGTGGTCGGGGTAGGCGATGTCACGGCGTGTCTGGAATCGCTCGAAGCCACGCCGGGGGTGGAGAGCGCGGTCCGCATTTCCGCGCCGTACAAATTCGTTAGCCGGGAATTCAAGAAGGACGATTCCGTCATTCGGATTAACGGGCTGGAGATTGGCGGCGATCAATTCGTGATGATGGCGGGGCCGTGCTCAGTGGAGAGCGAGAAGCAGATCATGCAGACGGCGGAAGCCGTGGCGGAAGCGGGGGCGCAGATGCTACGCGGCGGCGCCTTTAAGCCCCGCACGTCGCCCTACGATTTCCAGGGGCTCGAATTGGAGGGCCTCAAGCTGTTGCGGAAAGCCAAGGAAGCCACCGGGCTGGGCATCGTCACCGAAGTGATGAGCGACCGCGACGTGGAGCTGGTGGCGGAATACGCCGACTGCATGCAGGTGGGTGCGCGCAACATGCAGAACTTCGCTCTACTGAAGACGCTGGGGACGTGCGGGCGGCCGGTGCTGCTCAAGCGGGGGTTGAGCTCGACGATCAAGGAACTACTGATGTCGGCGGAGTATATCGTGGCGCACGGCAATCCCAACGTGATTCTGTGCGAGCGGGGGATTCGCACATTCGAGACCGCCACACGCAACACGTGCGACATCGGCGCGGTGCCGGTGCTGGACGAGATGACGCACCTGCCGGTAGTACTTGACCCGAGCCATGCCACCGGCAAGCGCAGCCTGGTGCCGGCGCTTTCGCGCGCCGGCGTGGCAATCGGCGCCGACGGCATCATCGTGGAAGTGCATCCCAATCCGGAGAAGGCGGTGAGCGACGGGGCGCAATCGCTGACGCTCGAGCAGTTCCGGAAGATGATGCGCGATTTGCAGCCGTATATCCGGTTGTGGAAGGAAGCCCGGGCGGCGACCACCGCGGCCGTGGCGTGAAGGTTCGTTGTGAATCGGAAACTCCGCGCGGCTTTGCTCCCGCTGCCGGCAGCAGGGGTGCTCGCGGCCGCGATCTGGGGAGGCCTGTGGTATCGATCGCGCGGGCTGGACACGGCCGAGGATCTGAAGCGGCTTCCGATCACAGACGCGGTGGTGGTGTCCGTCGATTTCGCCGCTTTGCGGCGGGCCGGCGTGCTGAACTTGCTCGAAAGCTCCAAGGTTGCGGTAGAGCCGGAGTACCAGGAATTCGAGCGGCAGATCGATTTCAATTACCAGCGCGACCTGGATAGCGCAGTAATGGCCGTGGCGCCCACGGGTAAATTTCTGTTGGTGCGCGGCCGCTTTAATTGGAAAAGGCTGCGGGCCTACGTCGAATCGCAGAACGGGCACTGCGATGGCTCGCTGTGCCGGTTCGAGGGGAGCACGCCAGAGCGGCGCATCTCATTTTTTCCGGTGCGAGCAAACCTGATGGCGCTGGCGGTGAGCCCGGATGCTTCCGCGGCGCTGCGCCTGAGCACTCCAAACGAAGGGGCTCTCTTCGAAGTCCCGGCCGCGCCGCTGTGGGTCTCGGTGCCGGCCCCGGTTTTGCAGTCGGGCGAAAATCTGCCGGCCGAAACCCGCAGCTTCGCGCAAACGCTGGCGCGGGCGAATTCGGTGGTGCTTGCATTCATTCCGGAAGCGAAGCGGTTTGCGGCGCGGCTGGAGGTACGGTGCCGAAGCAACCAGGATGCCGCCGAGCTGGCCGCGCAGCTCAACCGCTTAACGGCTCTGCTGCGCCAGACGTTCGCCAGCGAGAATAAGGCGCCCAATCCGGCCGATCTCACCGGAGTGCTTGCGGGAGGTTCGTTCGCGGAAGTGGACAGGCGGGTGACGGGCTATTGGCCGATCGAGCGGGCGTTCCTCCAAAACCTGCTCGGGGGATAGCGTTAACCGTACCGGAACGCGCAAACGGTTGAACCGGAGAGAGATATACTGGAACAACGTTGTTCGTTAAAGGGCCGATGCTGTTTGCCGATCGCCGGACATTTCTGAAGAACACGCTGGGCGGTCTAGCCGGGATGATGCTCATGGGGCGCCGCTCGGAGGCGCAGGCGGCAATCACGACGACACCGCTCGGTGACAATCTCTTTCTACTCGCCGGAGCGGGAGCCAACATAGTGGCGCGGACCGGATCCGAGGGTGTAATTCTGGTCGACGGCGGGTCATCGGAACATGCCGGCGCTTTGGCGCAGGCAGTTGCCGGATTGCCGGGCGGCCGGCCGGTGCGGACGCTGTTCAATACGCACTGGCACCCGGAGCATACCGGCTCGAATCTGGCGTTGGGCCGTGCGGGCGCAACGATCATCGCGCAGGAGAACACGCGGCTATGGCTGACGCAAGAGATCACGTGGCCCTGGGACAACCAGACATTCCGGCCGCTACCGAAAGAAGCGCAGCCCAATAGAACGTTTTATGACAAAGGCGCGCTCGATTTCGACGGCGAGCACATCACCTACGGCTACCTGCTGCAGGCGCACACCGACGGCGATCTGTACGTGTTCTTCCCGAAATCGAATGTGCTCGTGATTGGCGACGTGATCTCGGGCGGAGGGTGGCCGTTGGTCGACTGGTGGACGGGCGGATGGATCAACGGGATTGTCAGCGGGCTCGACACGCTGCTGAAAGTCGCCAACGATCAGACTCGTGTCGTAGCAGGGCAGGGGCCGGTGCTGACGCGGGCGGACCTGGACGCGCAGCACAAGATGTTCGCCGCCATCGCGCAAAAACTGCGAACTTTCATGTTCGGGGGCCGGAATATCGACGATGTGCTCGCGGCACAACCCACCAGGGAATACGACGACAAAATGGGCGATCCCAAGCAATTCCTGCGCCTGTCGTTTCAGAGCATGTGGGGACACTTCACGCCGGATGCGTGATCAGAGGATGAAAGCGGATGCGGCACCTGCGATCGGCTGGCTTCATACTGTTGATGGGAATCAGCGGCCTATTCGGCCAGGCGGCGAAGCCGCAGCTCGCACCCTTCGTTGCGCAAGCCGATCAACACTGGGGCATGCTCAAAACCTATTGTGTGGGCTGCCACAATCCCAAATTGCGAATCGGCGGCATCGCATTCGACGAAATGAATGCCGGGGGAGTGCCGCAGCACGCGCAGACTTGGGAAAAGGTGGTGCGCAAGCTGCGCGGCGGCATGATGCCGCCTCCGGGCATGCGCCGTCCGGACCAGGGGCAGGCAGACGGCTTCGTGAAATGGATGGAAGGGTACCTGGACGCCGCGGCGGCGCTCGATCCGAATCCGGGAGCGGTAGCTCTGCACCGGCTCAATCGCAAAGAATACGCGAACGCGATTGCTGACATTCTTGGCTTAAAGCTGGATGCGTCCGAGTTGCTGCCGGCGGATGCGCAAAGCGACGGGTTCGACAACATCGCCGATGTGCTGCAGACCTCGCCGATTTTTTTCAATCAATATGTGACGGCGGCGCGTTCGGTCGCGGTGCAAGCGGTCGGCCGGCGCGATGCGCGTCCGGGCAGCCAGACGTATTTCAATCCGAACAAAGGCGCGCAGGCTTTCCATGTGGACGGGCTTCCGCTCGGGACGCGCGGCGGCTTCGCGGTCGAGCACTTCTTCACCGCCGATGGCGAATACGAGATCAACATGCCGAGCCTGTTTCGGGGAATCTGGACACTCGGCATTGAGCACCAGACGACGCTGATCGTCACGCTGGACGGCGTGAAGGTTTACCAGGCGAGCATCGGCGGACCGGAGGATGAACGCGGCCTCGATATTGACGGATCGCGGACCCAGGACAAGATCAACGCGCGTTTCAAGAACATCAAGTTCAAAGCGACGGCGGGTCCGCACCAGGTGGCGGTGACGTTTCTGGCGCTCACCCTGTCGGAAGACGACGATCGGCTGCAGCATCTCGGAGACAGCATCGGGTTCGATCGGCTGACGCGTGTCAACAGCTTCGAAATTCGTGGACCGTTCAACCCGACCGGCCTGAGCACCACGCCGAGCCGGCAGCGGATTTTCACGTGTTATCCGAAGACCGAGGCCGAGGAACCGGCCTGCGCCAACCAGATCATTGCGACGATTGCGCACCGCGCGTACCGCCGTCCGGTTTCGGCCGCGGACATGCGCGGCTTGATGGCCTTCTACGACGCCGGGCGGAAGCGCGGCGATTTCGACGAAGGCATCCGCAGCGCGCTGACCCGCATTCTGGCAAGCCCGTATTTCCTCTACCGGTCAACCGTTCCCGACCCCGCCAACAAGGTGGCGGATTCGATTTACCGGCTGCGCGATCTCGATATGGCTTCCAGGCTCTCCTTCTTCCTGTGGAGCAGCGTGCCGGACGATTCGCTGCTGGAGGTAGCCGAAGCGGGGCAATTGAAGAAGCCGGTGATTCTAGACCGGCAGGTGCGCCGCATGCTGGCGGATCCGCACTCGTCGACGCTCTCGACCAATTTCGCTTACCAGTGGCTGCAGTTGGGCGATCTCGATCAGATCCTTCCCGATCCGAAAGCGTTTCCTTCCGCCGATGTCCGCGATGACATGGTCAAGGAAGTCGAGCTGTTCGTGGACAGCGTGATTCGCGAGGATCGCAGCGTGACCGACCTGATGACGGCGGACTATTCGTTTCTCAATGAGCGGCTGGCTGCGCATTACGGGATCCGGAACGTGAAAGGGGACCGCTTCCGCCGAGTGCACCTGGACGAGTCGTACCGGCGGGGGCTGTTGGGCAAAGGCGCGGTGCTGATGGTGTCGTCATATCCGGACCGGACTTCGCCGGTGCGCCGCGGCCAGTGGATTCTCGAGAACATCACGGGAACGCCGCCGGCGCCCCCGCCGCCGAGCGTCAGCGCGCTTCTCAAAGACAACAAGGTGGGCGAGAAGGTTTTCAAAACCGTGCGAGAGCGAATGGCCGAGCACCGCAACCAGACCACTTGCAATGCGTGCCACGGCATCATGGACCCCCTCGGCTTCGCGCTGGAGAATCTGGATGCGGTCGGGCGGTGGCGGAATATCGAGATGTTCGCCGGCACGCCGATCGATGCCACCGGTAATCTTCCGGACGGCACGAAGTTGGCCGGGCCCGACGATCTGCGCGGCGCGCTGATGCGGAAGCCGGAGCAGTTCGCGCAAACGTTTACCGAAAAGCTCATGACGTATGCGCTGGGCCGGCGTCTGGAGTATTACGACATGCCGACCGTTCGCAAAATCGTGCGGAACGCGGCGGCGGACAATTACCGGTTTTCCTCGCTGGTGATGGGAATCGTGGCCAGCGATCCATTCCAGTTCAAGAAGGTGACGGACGGCGAAAAGCCGCCGCAGCCGGTGCAGACGGCGTCACGGAAATAAGGGGAAGCAGATGTTCATCACCAAGACGCATCTCTCGCGCAGGACAGTTATTCAGGGAATCGGCGTGACGGTCGGGTTGCCTTTACTTGACGCCATGGTTCCCGCGGCAACGGCGCAATCCAAAACAGCGGCCCGGCCGATGCCGCGCATGGGCTTCATCTACGTCCCACACGGCACCGTCATGGCTCGCTGGATGCCGAAGGACGCAGGCACGGCATTCGAGCTGCCGCAGATCCTGAAGCCGCTGGCGCCGTACCAGAAACACGTGACGGTGGTGAGCGGGCTGCGCAACAAGGCGGCCGAGAGTCCGGCTCCGCACGCCATCACACCCGGAACATGGCTGGGCTGCGTGCATCCGGCCGCGCAGCAGAGCCCGCTCGCGGGAACCAGCGCCGATCAGATCGCGGTGAAATATATCGGGCAGGACACGCCGTTCCCGTCGCTCGAACTTTCAACCGAGGGCGGAACAACCTGCGACCCGACGTTCGGCTGCGGCTACGGGCATACGATTTCGTTCCGCACGCCGACGCAGCCGCTGCCAATGGAGTACAACCCGCGCAAAGTGTTTTACCAGCTGTTCGGCCAGGGCGACACCTCGTCCGAGCGCAGCGAGATTGTCGGCGAAACCAAAAGCATTCTCGATTCGGTGCTGGGCGATGCCGCGGCGCTCGAGCGGCAGCTCGGGAGCCGCGATCGCGCGATGGTCAGCTCCTATCTGGATTCGCTGCGGGAAATCGAGCGGCGCATCCAGACGATGGAAAACAGCAGCCTGTCGACGCTCAATCTTCCCGACGCGCCGGTCGGCGTTCCCAATGATTTCAACGAACATCTGAACCTGATGTTCGACCTGCTGGCGGTCTCGTATCAAGCCAATCTGACGCGCGTGTTCACGTTCATGATGGGGCGCGAAGTCAGCATGCGAACCTTCAACAATATCGGGGTTCCCGACGCATTCCACCCGCTGTCGCACCACGGCAACAACCCCGCGAACCTGGACCGTCTGTCGAAGGTCTTCACGTATCACACCGAGGTGTTTGCGCGATTCGTGAAGAAGCTGGCGGAAATGCCGGATGGGGACGGCTCTATGCTGGACCATGCCGTCATTCTGTACGGCAGCAATATGAGCGATCCGAATTTGCACAATCACGACCCGCTGCCGTCAGCGGTGATCGGGCACGCATACGGAAAGATCAAAGGCGGCCAGCACGTGGCGTACTCGAAGGACACGCCGCTGGCGAACCTGATGCTGACCATGCTGGAGCGCTGCGGGATGCCGGTCGACAAAATTGGAGACAGCAATGCCGTCATGGCGGAGGTGTAACGCCGGCAGCGCAGTGCTCGCGTTTCTGGCCGCGCCGGCGTGGTCGGCCTCGTTGAATAACGCCGATCTGATCAAGGCCGTGCGAGCCGGAGACATCACGGCGGTGCACGCGATGATCCAGCGCGGCGCGAACGTCAACGAGCCTGAAGCCAACGGCACCACGGCTTTACACTGGGCCGCGTACCAGGAAGATGTTCCGATGGTCAAGAGTCTGCTCGCGGCCGGCGCGAAAGTGCGGGTAGCGAACGAGTTCGGGTCCAGCCCGATGCAGGAAGCAGCCATAGCGGGCAATAGCGAAATCATTCGCCTCTTGCTGGCCGCCGGCGCCGATGCCGATTCAGCCAATGCGGAGGGCCAGACCGCGCTGATGGCCGTGGCGCGCACGGGAAATGTGGAAGCCGCGAAACTGCTGCTCAATGCCGGCGCCCACGTCAATGCGGTCGAAAATTTTGGCGGGCAATCGGCGCTGATGTGGGCGGCGGGGCAATGCCAGCCCGCGATGATCAAGCTGCTCGTCGAGCACGGCGCGAACGTAAACGCCCGCGGCGCCGTGCGTGACTGGCAGACCCGCATTACCTCCGAGCCGCGTCCCAAAGACCGGCACCGCGGCGGATTCACTCCGCTGCTGTACACCGCTCGCGAAGGCTGCGCGGATGCGGCGCGGGCGCTGGTGGAAGGCGGGGCCGACCTGAACCTGGCCGATCCGGAACGGGTTACGCCGCTGGTGCTGGCCCTCCTCAATGAGCATTTCGATTATGCGGCGTACCTGATCTCGGCCGGCGCCGATGTCGATAAATGGGATTTGTACGGCCGTTCGCCGATCTACGCGGCCGTCGATCTTTCGACCCTGCCGACCGGGGGCCGCCCCGATACACCTTCGATGGACAAGACGACCGCAAACGAAGTGATCGAGGTGCTGCTGAACAAGGGCGCCAATCCGAATCTGCAGTTGAAGCTGCGCCCGCCCTATCGCAACGTGCCGTTCGATCGCGGCGGCGACCAGGTTCTTTCGACCGGTGCGACGGCGCTGCTGCGCGCGTCCAAGGCGGGCGACAACCCGGTTGCGATGAAGCTTCTGCTCGAGCACGGGGCGTTGGTCGACCTTCCCAACACCGACGGTGTGACCCCGCTGATGATTGCGGCCGGCATGGGGCACACGAATAACCCGACTCGCGGGCGTTATCAGACTGACGAAGATGCCGCCGTGGCGCTCAAGATTTTGCTGAAGGCCGGCGCGAATATTCATCGCAGGGCCGCGAACGGACAAACGGCGCTGCACGCGGCCGCGTTGAAGGGATGGAACCAGACGATCCGGCTTTTGGCGGAATACGGCGCGGAACTCGAGCCAAAGGATAACAACGGCAAGACGCCGCTCGATTACGCCAGCGGCAATTATCGCAACCCCCAGGTGTTGGGCGGAAACCTGGTGCCGCCCGCACCGCAGCCGGAGACGATGAAGGTGCTACAGGAGTTGATCGCGGCGAAAGCCGGCACACCCACCCCAAAATAGAGTTTCAGGACACGAGCCTGCGGAAAATCTTTTTATCAAATATTCTCTTTGGTTTCCGGATCGGGAGAAGTTTTCCCCGCGGCTCCATCGGTTCGTCCCACCACATGGAATGACAACGAGGACAGGCGAAAGGGCGACGATGCCGCCGCGCGGTCCATTCGTGCCCGCAACGCAGACAGCGAAGAGCGGGAAGCTGTGCCATCACGTCTTCGGACGAACGGCACGAGAAAAGGCTACGCGGAACGGCCCAGAATTAACACACGAATCCGAATCTTACGGTAAGCTTACTCCGGAAGAGTCCGGAACGGAACTAGACGCTAATTGAAATTCATCCCACACATGCCTGGGTTGCTGCACATCCCGCTGGGGCAGGAAGGCGCTTCGGAAGATTTGGAACTGCCGTTACCCGCATGAGCGGAAAACGTCGAAAGCTCCTGCTTCAGATGCTTCTGCCCGCAAGAAGGGCATTCGACATTCGGCCCATCCGCCGACCGGCGGACCAGCTTCTCGAACTTCGTTCCACAGTCTTCGCAACGGTATTCGTATATCGGCATGGGTTCGTACCTACCCCTCCATTATAAAGGTACAGATACGGTCGATCAGGGCACGCACGTCCCCGGCGCGGGCATTGTGATTGTTGACAAGAATCGAAAAGGCCACCCATCCGCCGTCTTTACGCTGCGCATAACCGGAAAGCGCGCTCACATGAGTGAGTGTGCCGGTTTTGGCGCGAATGCGGCCCAGCGCCGGGACATCGGCGAAGCGGGCCTTGAGAGTGCCGTCCTGACCGCCGACCGGCAGCAGGTTCATCCAATCGTCACGCAAGGGCGAGGTATACATTGCGCGGAGCAACTGCAGCATAGCCGCCGGCGAGACCAGATCCAGACGCGCCAGGCCCGAGCCATCGTGAAACTCGTGAGAATTCGGATCTATTCCAATCTCCGTCAAGAAGGTCTTCATCTCGTCGAGACCGGCTTCCCGGCTGCCATTCACGTCGCGTTTGCGCGCGACGGCCCGCAGTGCCAGTTCGGCGTGGAGGTTCTGGCTGACCTTGGCCGTAATGCGCAAATCCTCGAGCAGAGGAGCCGATCCTTGCCAGGCGAGCTCGACGCCCGCCGGAGCGGTCCAGGCTTGCCCCGCCGGCCGGTGCCGCGCACTGACGCCACCGTCGACGGAAACCCCCCGTTCACCGAGCGCCTGGCGCAGGGCCCGCGCCGCATATTCGGCAGGATCGTCGATCGCCAGCGAGAGGCTCTCGGCCGCGGCGCGCAAAGGAAGTGTGCCCCACAGCCGCACCTGGCGGCCGCCCGGCTCGCGTTCCGACGCGATCTGAGGCTCGCCGCCCCCGGCGACGGTGCGCACGCGGTTGTCAATCTCGTAATATTCCAGGGCAGGACTCAGGGAGAGCGCCGCCGGATCGCCCACGCGGGCGCCGGGCCGTATGGTCAAGGTCAACGCATTGTCGTTGATGCTCAGGGCCGAGACCGGCGCGCCGTAATCGTATTGCGCGTCGTCGACGGCCCAGCCCGCCGGGTAAGGTTCCCAGACGTACCAGGTGTCGTCGCCGATGATGCCGCCTTCGACGCGATGGACGCCGTGTTGGACAATCTGGTCAGCCAGGCCTTCGATTGCCGTGAGCGGATCGACCGTGGCAGCGCCGGCGCTATAAGGAATCCCGCGACCGGAGAGGTTGGGATCGCCGCCGCCGATCAGCCGCAGACCGCCGCGGATCACGCCGTCGCTGCCGGGCTGCGCCGATGCCAACACCCGCGTCTCGAAGCGATGGTCCGGACCCAGCCGCGAGAGCGCCAAGGCAATAGTGAAGAGCTTCGCGTTCGACGCCGGAACGAAGAGCTTATCCGCGTTGCGTGAGTACAGCGTCTGGCCCGAGCTGAGATCGACGATGTCGATTCCCAAAAATGCGCCGCGTGCCGCGGGGGTCGTGTCGATCAGCTCCGTGATTTGCTGATCGAGCGAAGCCGCACCCAACGATGCGGCGCACAGGAGTGATACCGCGGTGGCTCCCCATCTCATCGCCCGGTCACCTTCGCTTCCAGCCAGATGAGCAGCAGTAATGCGACCACCATGAAAGTCCCGAGCAGTGGGATGCCGATGACGACGCCCACTCCCATCTGCGAGGCGGCATACCCGAGGGTAGCAGGGGCCAGCAGGCCGCCTACCATGGCGATCGAGAAAATGCCGTTGAAGAAACCGGGATGGTAGTAGGGGAACCGCCGGCCGATCGCCTCCGCCACCAGCGGGTAAATGCTGGCGTATCCTCCCCCCAGGAAGAGCACACCCATCGCCGCGCCAAAGCCGTTGTTGGTGGAAAACAGGACGAGGCACCCGAACAACGCCGCCAGCACGCTACCCATCAGTAGCCGGCCATGCCGGACGCGGGGCAGAATGGCCACGGAAATCAGGCGGCCCAGCAGGAGAAACAGCCAATAGAGGGCGAGAGTGAGCAGGGCGGCGCTCGGGCTGAGCCCGACGCGCCGGATGAGGAAGAGAGGCAGCCAACCCGCGAGCGACCATTCGTTGCCGAACTGAAAAAACAGCAGCAGCGCGAACATCACCGCGCCGGGGCTGCGAAAGTCTTCGAGCGCCTCCCGAAGCGTCGGATGCGCCGCGGTCGCAGCCCTGGGAAAAGCGATCCGGACGTAGAGAACCGCGAAAATTCCGGGCACGGTGGCCATGAACACCATGATGCTGGGGACCGTGTAGACGGAAAAAGTTCCGGCGACCAACACGGTTGCCGCCATACAGCCGAGGCCGTACCAGATGCCGCCCTTGTTGACGCTGCCGGCAGGATCGCGCTGGTACACCGGTGAGATGGCGTGAAACAAAGCGAGGTTGAGCAGACCTGCCGCGAATCCGAGCGCCAACATCCCCACCACGCGCCACCATTCGGAGGTGAGAACCGGAACCAGCGCCAAATACGCGAGGGCGCCGCACGCCATGGCGCAGGCAAAGACCAGCAAGAAAGTAACACCGCGGCGAGCGAGCAGCGGCCGCGCCACTGCCGTCGAAGCCAACAGACCCAGGGCCAGGCTTAAGAAATAATTACCCACCGCCACGAAATCGGGTGGGTCTCGATGATAGCCCCAGGCCGGCAGAATAGCGCCGAGAAAAGCCATCAAGAAACCGGAGAGCAAAAAGCCCGATATGGCTGTCCTTGCCCCTGAGTTCGGGCTTCCCATCCTGCGCGACGTTGCGGCCACTTGTTTCGATTGTATCCGCCGGCGATCCGTCTCCGCGCGAATGCAGAGCGGCATCGAATGCCTGGTCGAAATCGTGCCCGGCTGGGCGTAATGGGAACGATCCACCGCTTTCAGGTGTTCGACCGATAGGCATTGGACCGCCGAGCCCCTAGATTAGAGAGCGTAGGGATTTCTCTCAATTCGCAACGCAGGAGGCCGGATGAAACTCTACATCAAACATTTCTGGAAAGAAGAGAAGGGTCAAGACCTGGTGGAATACGCGCTGGCTGCCGGGATGGTGGCGGTAGGCGCAGTGGCCGCGCTGCCGCAGCTCAGCAACACAGTGAACACGATTTTTTCAAAGGTGGCATCGATCGTCGAAAATGCGATGCAGTAGGAGGCCCCTCAATCTCGATCTAATTCCGAACCCACGGAGCGCTCCACGCAATTCCGGCACGTCAGGCCGCTGGGGCGCATTTCGTGAGTCGTTTGATGCCCGCAAGTCTTACAGTAACGGAGCGTCTTCGGAAAAGGACCCAAACTTTCGGGGACGTAGTGGTGAGACGCCGCGGCCCGGAGAACCGGCGGGGCGCCCCAGCGTTCCAACGCGCTGGTGGAGTGCGCGCGCTCGTAGTTCCTCACAAAAGCGGCCATCATTCGATCGGTTACGCCGATGTGGTCCTGCAGCCAGCCGGCGAGAAATTCCAGGAATGCGTCGACGGCTTCCGGATTCCCTTCTTCGACCATTGGCACAAACAGCTTGAGGCGCCGGCGCGCCGTATCGTGCTGTTGGCGATGCCATCCATAGGAAGGATACCGAACCGATTGCATCAGCCATTCCTCATGCGAGAAATGCTCCTCCAGGTGAGCGGCCAGGGCGTGCAGGTAATTGTGGATTTCGGGCGGCGGCGCTTTGCCTTCGAGCGCATTCTCGAGCCCAGCGGCGATCTGGAACAGGTCGCGGTGCTCGGCGTCAATTTGCACTAAAAAGATTTCATTTTCCGAACTCCAGGCGAAGTGGCTCATGCCTTTATGCTAGCTCATTTCGGACAATTCAGACTGATTCTACCGGCGGCCATCCGTCTGCTATCGTGCCAGTAGATGCATAAGATTCAGCGAGTGCTTCTCAGCGTTACGAACAAGACCGGTTTGATCGATTTCGCCCGGGCATTGAGCGGAATGGGCGCCGAACTGATCTCGACCGGAGGTACCGCCCGCCTGATCCGGGAAAGCGGCATTACGGTCCGGGAGGTTTCCGACGTGACTGGTTTTCCGGAAATGCTCGACGGGCGTGTGAAGACTCTGCACCCGAAAATCTCGGGCGGAATTCTGGCGATGCGCGAGAAGCCGGACCATATGCGAGCGATCGCCGAACACGGCATCCCGTGTATCGATATGGTGGTGGTGAACCTGTACCGGTTTGAGGACGTCGCGGCGAAGAGCGGCGCCAGTCTGGAAGAACTCATTGAAAATATCGATATCGGCGGGCCGACGATGATTCGGGCGGCGGCCAAGAACTATCAGGATGTGGCCGTGGTGGTTTCCCCCGAAGACTACGGCGCGATCGTGGAAGAACTGCGCGCCGGCAGCGGTACTTTATCCCGAGAGACTAAATGGCGGCTCGCCCAGAAGGCGTTCCGGACCACGGCCGATTACGATGCCGCGATCAGTGCGCGGTTGCAGCAGGTGAGCCATGCCGAGGCTCTACCACTCGACTTGAGCTTGCGAGCCTCCAAATTGATGGACCTGCGCTATGGCGAGAACCCGCACCAGTCGGCTGCTTTGTACGGGAGGAAGGGGCAAGGTATCGCAGGAGCTGAGCAACTGCAGGGCAAAGAACTCTCGTATAACAATCTGGTGGACGTTGATGCCGCCTGGCAATTGGTCTGCGAGTTCGAGCGGCCGGCGGCAGCCATTATCAAGCATACGAATCCATGCGGCTGCGCCGAACAGGGTACGCCGGCCGAGGCATACCGGAAGGCATTCGAATGCGACCCGGTGTCGGCCTATGGGGGCGTCTTGGGCTTCAACCGGCCGGTGGATGAGGAAACAGCCCGGGAAATTGCAAAGACTTTCATCGAAGCGATCGCCGCTCCGGATTATTCGGCGGACGCTTTGACTGTTTTGGGCGCAAGGAGGAATTTGCGATTGCTACGGGTGGCGGCGGGGAGGGACACGCTGGTGATCAAATCAATAACCGGCGGATATCTGGTCCAGACCGCGGATCTCGTGAAGGTGGATCGCGCGGCCATGGCGGTCAAGAGCCAGCGCGGCCCCACCGAGGCGGAATGGCGGGCGCTGGAATTCGGGTGGCGCGTGGCCAAGCACGTCAAGTCCAACGCCATCGTTTACGCGCGGCCCGGCCAGACGGTGGGGGTGGGGGCAGGGCAGATGAGCCGGGTGGATTCCGCCAAGATCGGAGCGATGAAAGCGGTGCTGCCTCTGGCCGGCACGGTCGTCGCCTCCGACGCCTTTTTCCCGTTTCCGGATGGCGTCGAAGAAGCCGCCAGGCACGGCGCGACGGCTTTTGTTCAGCCCGGCGGCTCGGTGAACGATAAGCAAGTCATCGAGGCGGCGGACCGGTTGGGCGCGGCCATGGTGTTTACCGGCGTGCGCCATTTCCGGCACTAAGCCGGGCAGCGCGAATCAAACCAGGAGTCCCGTTGCGGCAAGAACCACGCCGATAAGGCCGGCGATCACACCCATGGCCGGGAACATCTTCTTGCGGGAAATGAAAAACAGCGAGCTCAAGACGAGGGCGATTTCCAGCAAACCTTCGCCGAGATCGTAGCGGAGGGCGCGGCGTTCGTCGCGTTCGGCTTCTTCCTGGGCCTTGGTCGCTTCGGCCGAAATTTCGTCCTGCTGCTTCTCGTATTTTTTCTTCTGGCCTTTGTAGTCGCTGAGCATTTTGTCGGCGGCCGCGCTTTGTGTGCCAATCACGGCCAGCAGGTTCTCGCCCAATTCCAGATTGTGGTATTTGACGCGCGTCGATTGGTAATGCTGCCAGGCGTCATTCGCGCTGGACTTGTGCATGATGGCAGCTGTATGCGTACGGTGGGAAGCGATGGTGACGATCGCGAGCAAAACGGCCAGGACGGCGGCCAGCACGCCTACGCTCTGGCCGGTAGGATCGATGGCGTGCTCGCTTTCGTGATGGATCTCCAGCTCAGCCATATTCCGAGCCTATTATAAGCTAGTGGAACCCGACGGACGCGGCTGGGACGAGGAGTGTATGCGAGAAGCGCTGCGGCTGGCGGCCGAGGCCGCCGCCGCCGGCGAGGTGCCGGTGGGCGCCGTGGTGGCGCGCGGCGGGAGCATTATCGGACGCGGCCGCAACAGCTCGATTGCGCGAAACGATCCGACCGGGCATGCCGAGATCCTGGCGCTGCGCGAAGCGGGCGAAGGAATCCGGAACTACCGGTTGGAAACGGTGACACTCTACTGCACCTTGGAGCCATGCGTGATGTGCGCTGGAGCGCTGGTGGCGGCCCGGGTGGAACGGCTGGTATTTGGCGCCCGGGACCTTCGTTTTGGCGGCGTGCGGAGTAAGTTTCAAGTAGCCGATTCGGAAGCGCTAAATCATCGTGTGCAGGTGGTGGAGGGTCTGCTCGGAGCCGATTGCATCGAACTGCTTCAGCAGTTCTTTGAAAGCCGGCGGCAGTGAGGCGGCCGGCCGGTGCGCGCGGTCAGTCGGCTAGAGATGCCAGTTCGTGGACGTACAGCGGATTATTGGGAAATTCGCGCGCCAGGCCGGCGAGCAAATCGCGAGCCCGGTGTTTGTCGCGGTCGCGCAGCGCGGCCACGGCCAGCAGCAGCCGCGCAAACGGCGCGAGGTAGCGCCCTTTTTCCGCGGTGAGACGCAGTTTTTCAATTCCGAGCCCGCGGTCGGTCTGCCCGCCGCTCAAGCGCAGCAGCCAACGCAGCGGCGCGGGCTTGACGCTCAGCATGTAGTTCTCAACGCCGACGGCAATCCAGGCATCGTAGAACTCCGGATGCGAAGCCAGGAGTTGCTCGGCAAGTGTGCGCGCGGCTTTCATTTCCCGGAATGACGCTGAATAGCGCTTTTCAATCAATGCCAGGTAATCGGAACGCAGCCCATGAGACAGAACGGCGGCAAAGATCGCATTGGGATCATTCGGGGCACGATCAGCGAGAGCTACAGCCTGATCCAATGCCGCCATCAATTTCCGTTTCACAACCGGATCCGGCTGAAGGGTGCGGTCCGTGTAGAAATGCTCCTCCTGGACGAAAAATTCCGACTGCAGAATGTGCAACCGGTCGAACTCCGTAAACAGATAGGCGGCCGCATCCGAGGCGCAGCCCATGGGGTCTTCAGGATGCGCCCGTTCCCAGTTGGCAAAAGTCTGATGAGCCTGCGCGAATTGCAGGTTATACATCTGCCGGTAGCCCGTATCGAGTAAGTTCGTTTCCGCGAAGCTAACAGATACCAGACTGACGGCAACGGTGAGCACTGAGGCGCGGGCAAACATTGCAAATATTATACCGGGATGTCCGGTTCCAGCTTACTTCTCAACAGACGTACCAAGGTTAAGGGGAGTTTCCGGAGGGTGTAATCTCGGGACCATGTGTATGAGGATCACTGGTTTGCAGGCCGAATTCCGGGCTGTTCGGCGAATCGCGCCGTTCCGTACGTCTATGCCTGCGCCCCGGAAGCGGCGGGCTCTGGCTCCCGTTGGGAAAGATAAGTGCTCTCGGATATATGCAGGAGGACCTGCATGGCACAGAAGACCATTAAGAAAGATGATCCGAACAAAGCCTATCGACGCGTAATGTCAGCGAGCACACTCAATGGCGACCGCGTGAAAAATTCACAAGGGGAAGATCTCGGAAAGATCGAAGACATCATGATCGATGTTCCATCGGGCCGGGTGGCTTACGGGGTGCTTTCCTTTGGTGGATTTCTCGGGATGGGAGACAAGTTCTTCGCTATTCCGTGGAGTTCCCTGATGCTGGACGAAGATGAGAAGTGCTTCCGGCTGGACGTAGACAAGGAGCAGTTGAAAGCGGCGCCTGGCTTCGACAAGGACAACTGGCCGGACATGGCGGACCCGACGTGGAGAACGCAAATCTACGGCTACTACGGGGCCAAGCCCTATTGGGAGCAACGCGAGGATGAAAGGACGTTCCGAGGTGGTGGAGGGATGTAATCCCGATCCAGCAGAGATGTTGCTCCGGCCTGCCTTGCGCTTTGCGAGAGCGGGCCGGAGTTCTTAATGCGCCCTTAATCGCGGTCCAGTTCAAAGCGCAGGGCCTGATCGGTGCAGGCCACGCACTTCATGAACGATGAGCCGCTCAATGATTTGATCTCATGCAACGTTTGGCAGCCACACACGGGGCAGTAGTGGATGGTGCGGGGATTTCTTTCTACTTCAGCAGCGGATTCGACGGAACGGGCCATTGGCGTAACCTCTTCATACCCAGAGTCGGATGCGCGCTGATGGGCGCGACGCTTCCAGGTTTGCACACAGCGTGCCAATCCAAGATGGGGATGATTGATTACACGGAGCGTGCTCATCGCCTGGTGCCCGGGGCGGGACTTGAACCCGCACTCACGTTGCCGTGAAAAGGATTTTAAGTCCTTTGCGTCTGCCGATTTCGCCACCCGGGCCGGGAGTGCGCTTTTCGGTCGCGCTGCAGTTTTCAGTGTAGCGGAAAACGTGTTGACTTCCGCGCGCCGCGGGACCCTGCGACTCGGATTTAGCCGCGCGAATCTGACTGCCCCACGAAGCAAATGCTTCCACCAGCAAATCCGAAGATAAAACACAAGAGGGAATTCCTGTATTGGAGTCCCAGCGGCCGTGCTTCCGCGCACGGTGCTTTTTCCCTGATAACTTTTGCCAGCGTTGTCTTGTTCTCCAATCGGCATTACCGTTTAGCCGGAAGGGAGCAAAATAGTGTCGGATTCGGAGCGGCCGGATTCAGAGCCAGCTGCCGCCTCGGCCCCGGCCGGGGCGCCGTCGACGTCTACGGAACGGCGCGCGAGCCGGCGTTATGATCTCGCGGTTGAGTTCGATCTTTTCCATCTGTGGGGCGCCAATCACCTGATCTGGGCCGGCGCCGGCAAGACCCGGAACTGGAGCCGGAACAGCATCCTGATCACGTGGGACAAACCACTCACGCAGGGCAGTTCGGTCGAACTGGTCGTGCGATGGTCGCCGAACGTGCAACTGGTAGTTGTCGGCCGCGTATTGAACAGCGAGACGCGGGGCACCGTGGTCCGCATTCTGCGGCGGCGCTTCCGTGGCAAGCCGGATCTCAGCGACATCACTAACACGGCTCCCGCCTCTCCCCGAACAAGCGGCGAGCGCGCCAGCTAATCCCGCGGAAACAGAATTCCGACGCCCCCAAAAAACGGAGTAGTGCATGGGCCTCCGTCTGTGACATAATATTTCCTTCCTTCAATGCCCGAAGAACGTACTTGGGGATTTGCGCCGGGGCCGCCGTGCCTTCGTCGCGCGAAGGAAGCCGGTTGCCGAGTTCAAACGCGATCGCGAGCGCAGTTCAAGAAGCAGCGAGTTGGGGTGAGAGCCCGCAAGCGCGCAACAGAAACCGGCGCGTACGAGACGAGTAATTCGACGATGCAAGCTCAGATAGGGGCGCCGCACAGCCGGCATGCCGGCGAGGGGATGCGGCGGAACTCAAAGCGGGCGGCCACTCCGCGCGCGGCGAGATGAGACGGCCATTTGAAATTTTCAACCGGTTTCGTTTTACAATGAGGATTTCCCAACCAGGAGGAGTACCTTCCTATCGCTCGAAACCTGGAGGGGAGAGGAGTGTATCGGGACGCCGATAACGCTATGTCCCAGATTTTTCATCACAGCTCGAACGCCATCGCGCGCGTCACGATTTTTGGAGCAGTCTTCTTTATAGGATTTATCGGCTGGGCGGGGTACCAACTGGATCTTTCGCATTACGCGACCCGGCAGGATGTGCCGCGCGAACAGCCTGTGCCTTTCAGCCACGTGCACCATGTGGGCGGAATTGGAATCGATTGCCGCTACTGCCATACGACGGTGGAGGATTCGAGCTTCGCCAACATTCCCCCCGTGAAGACCTGCATGAACTGCCATTCGCAGATCTGGAGGACGAGCGCGACGCTCGAACCCGTGCGCGCGGCATTCCGGGAAAACCGGTCGATTAAATGGGTGCGGGTGCATGATCTTCCGGATTTTGTTTACTTCAACCACAGCATTCACGTAGCCAAGGGAGTGGGATGCGAGACGTGCCACGGGCGCGTCGATAAGATGCCGCTGATGGCCCAATACGCCAATCTGCGGATGGAATGGTGCCTGACCTGTCACCGGAACCCGGAGCAGTACGTGCGGCCGCGCGAGTTCATCACCACGATGGGCTACCAACCGGCGGGCGACCAGGAAGAGATCGGGCGCCGGCTGGTAGCGGAATACCAGATCCAAAGTCCGCGAGTGTTAACCAGTTGTTCGACTTGCCACCGATGAGCGAATCACCAAACAAATTAGATCTTGCCGCCGTACGCGCGCGGCTGGAAAAGGCGCGCGGGCGCGAGTACTGGCGCAGCCTGGAAGACCTCGCGGCCACGCCGGGATTTAAGGATCTGTTGGAGCGCGAGTTCCCCCAGCAGGCCATCGGCTGGAGCGAGGACGAAGACGAAGGCGAAGGCCGGCGTAATTTTCTGAAGCTGATGGGCGCCTCTCTGGCGCTGGGCGGTTTGGCCGCGTGCACGCGCCAGCCCACCGAGTACATCATGCCCTACGTGCGGCAGCCGGAGGAGCTGATTCCGGGGCGGCCTCTGTTCTTCGCAACGGCCGCCACGCTCAACGGCATCGCCACGGGCGTGCTCGTGGAGAGTCACGAAGGCCGGCCGACCAAAATCGAAGGGAATCCGCAGCACCCGGCGGCGCTCGGCGCGAGTGACGCGTTTTCCCAGGCTTCGGTTTTGCAGCTCTACGATCCGGACCGTTCGCAGACCGCCATGTTTCAGGGCGAGGTGCGTTCCTGGGGGGACTTCTTCCAGGCATTGCGGCAGGCACTCGGAGATCAACAGGCGAAAAAGGGCGCCGGCATCCGCGTCCTGACCCAAACCCAGACGTCGCCCACGATTGCCGATCAGATCAAACAAATCCAAGCCTTATATCCGGCCGCCAAGTGGCATCAGTGGGAGCCGGCGGGCTCGCATAGCGCGCGGGCCGGAGCGATGCAGGCGTTCGGCCAGGCTGTCAATACCTACTACGACGTGAGCAAGGCAAACGTCATCGTGTCGCTTGACTCCGATTTCCTCGCGTCGGGCACAGCGAGCCTCCGGTATGCGCGCCAGTTTTCGTCGCGGCGCCGGGTGCGCGGCGACAACACCTCGATGAACCGCCTGTACGTGGCCGAGCCGATGCCGACTGCGACCGGCAGTAAGGCCGATCACCGCCTCCCGCTGCGCGCCGGCGACCTCGAAGAGTTCGCCTGGGCGCTGGCGACCGGGTTGGGCGCGGCCAACGGACCGAAGTCCGGCGAGAACGGCGACATCTACAAATGGATCGGACCCATCGCCAAGGATCTACAGGCGAACAAGGGCGCGAGCCTGGTGATTGCGGGCGATTATCAGCCGCCGATCGTGCACGCACTGGCGCATGTCATGAATGCCAGTCTGGGCAACGTAGGCAAGACCGTCTTTTATACCGACCCGGTCGAGATCAGCTCGGGAGACCAACTCGCCTCGCTGCAGGATCTGGTGAAGGATCTGGACAGTGGAGCGGTGGATCTGTTGCTGGTTTTGGGCGGCAATCCCGTTTTCGATGCGCCGGTTGAGATCGGGATGCGCGACCGCATGCAGAAAGCCAAGCTGCGCGTGCACCTGGGGCTGTTTGCCGATGAGACCGCCGACGCCTGCCAGTGGCATTTGCCGGAAGCGCATTACCTGGAGACCTGGGGCGATGCGCGCGCTTTCGACGGAACGGTAACGATCCAACAGCCGTTGATCGAGCCGCTCTTTGGCGGGCGCTCGATCCTGCAGGTCTTGAATATGCTGACGGACAATCCCCTCGCCGAACCCTACGATCTGGTGAAGGGCTACTGGGCCGGCCAGCACAAAGGGACGGATTTCGAAGCCTGGTGGCGGCGCGCCGTGCACGATGGCGTGATCGCCGATTCCGCGCTTCCCACCAGGACGCCGAGCGTCCGCGGCGACGCAATTACGGCTCCGGCTGGACCGCGGCGGCTCGATGGAACGCTGGAAGTGATTTTCCGGCCGGACCCGACGATTTACGACGGCCGCTTCGCCAATAACGGATGGCTGCAGGAAATGCCGAAGCCCGTTACCAAGCTGACCTGGGACAACGCGGCGTTTATGGGTCCGGGCACGGCAAGCCGGCTGGGTTTGCCGATTGTCAACACGCTGGACTACGATAACGGCGGCGTCCCGATGGTGCAGTTGACCTATCAGGGACGCACGCTGCGCGCCCCGGTGTTCGTGCAGCCCGGGCATGCCAATGGCGCCGTGACGCTGCATCTCGGTTACGGGCGGACCAAGGCGGGGCGTTCCGGAACGGGCCAAGGATTTAATCCGTACGGTCTCCGCACTTCCAAGGCGCTGTGGCACGACGTCGGGCTGGAAGCGAAGAAAACTTCCGGTATGTACCCGCTCGCCACCGTGCAGAATAATCACCTGCTCGATACGAGGCGCCACATTTACCGCGAGGCCACGCTGGCGGAATACAAGGCCAACCCCGATTCGCCGCACGAGGGCGCCGAAGCGCCGCCTCCCGAACTGACGATTTATCCCGGCTTCAAATACGATGGCTACGCCTGGGGCATGGCAATTGACCTGACGGCCTGCACCGGATGCAGCGCCTGCATCGTCGCGTGCCAGGCCGAGAATAACATTGCGGTAGTCGGAAAAGACCAGGTCCGCCGCAGCCGCGATATGCACTGGCTGCGCGTGGACACCTATTACAACGGGGACCCGAACAACCCCGAGATGAAAAACCAGCCGGTTCCGTGCATGCAGTGCGAGAACGCGCCCTGCGAGCTGGTTTGCCCCGTGCAGGCCACCAACCACAGCGCCGAAGGCCTCAATGACATGGTCTACAACCGCTGCGTGGGGACCCGCTACTGCTCTAACAACTGCCCGTACAAAGTGCGGCGCTTCAATTTTTACCTGTTCTCGGATTTCGATACGCCCAGCCTGAAGCTGATGCGGAATCCGGACGTCAGCGTGCGCAGCCGCGGCGTCATGGAGAAATGCACGTACTGCGTGCAGCGAATCAACGAAGCCAAAATTGACTCCGAGCGCCAGGGGCGGCGGGTGAAAGACGGCGAGATTCTGACAGCCTGCCAACAGACGTGCCCGACCGGGGCGATCGAGTTCGGCAACATCAATGACCCGAACAGCCGGGTCGCCAGGCTGAAAGCCGAGAAGCTGAACTACGGAATGCTCGCCGACATCAACACGCGGCCGCGAACCACGTACCTGGCGAGCCTGCGGAATCCGAACCCGGAGATCGAAGGATAAAGCAGCAACATGGCAGACGAACAACAAGTCATAGAGAAGCCGGCACCGCACGAAATCATAGGCAGGGGGTACACGTTCGGCACGGTCACGGACCAGATTTCGGCCGTGGTGCTGACCAAGCGCACCCCGCTGTTCTGGTTCGCCAGTTTCGCCATCGCATTTGGACTTCTGCAGCTCCTGCTGCTTTCGGCGGTGCTGCTGTTCGGTAAGGGCGTCGGCATCTGGGGTATCCGGACGCCGGTGATGTGGGGCTTCGCGATCACGAATTTTGTGTGGTGGATCGGTATCGGCCACGCCGGTACGCTGATCTCGGCGATTTTACTGTTGCTGAATCAGAAGTGGCGCAATTCCATCAACCGGTTCGCGGAAGCCATGACGCTGTTCGCGGTGGCCTGCGCCGGCATGTTCCCGCTGCTCCACATGGGTCGGCCGTGGCTTTTCTACTGGCTGTTCCCGTACCCGAATTCGACCACCGTGCAGCCGAATTTCCGCAGCCCGCTGGTGTGGGACGTCTTCGCCGTTTCGACCTACGCCACCGTTTCGGCCGTGTTCTGGTTTGTTGGGTTGATTCCCGACCTCGGCACCCTCCGCGACCGCGCGAAAAGCATGTTCGGCAAGTACGCGTACGGAATCCTGGCCATGGGTTGGCGCGGCTCCGCCCGCCACTGGAGCATCTACGAAACAGCTTCGCTGCTGCTTTCGGGCCTCGCGACGCCGCTGGTGCTTTCGGTCCACACGGTCGTCAGCTTCGACTTCACCATCGCTATTGTTCCCGGCTGGCATAGCACGTTCTTCCCGCCCTACTTCGTCGCCGGCGCCATCTACTCCGGTTTCGCGATGGTGCTGGCTCTCGCGATTCCGCTGCGCGCCGCGTACGGGCTGCAAGGTCTCATCACCGACCGGCACCTGGAAAACTCGGCCAAGGTCATGCTGGCCACCGGCTTGATCGTCGCTTACTCCTACATCATGGAGACGTTCATGGCTTGGTTCAGCGGAAGCGTCTACGAGTCGCAGGCTTTCTGGAACCGCATGACCGGCCCGTATGCCTTTCAATACTGGTTCCTGGTGACGTGCAACATTGTCGCGCCGCAGTTGCTGTGGTTTAAGAAATTCCGTAAGAGCCCGGTGCTGCTCTTCATCTCATCGATCGTCGTTCTGGTCGGCATGTGGCTGGAACGGTTCATGATCATCGTCAGCAGCCTGGCCCAGGACTACGTGCCCTCGTCCTGGTCGCTGTTCCACGCCACTCGCTGGGACTGGGCCACATACTGGGGCACGATCGGGTTGTTCCTGTTCCTGTTCTTCCTGTTTATCCGGCTGCTGCCCATGATTTCGATCTTTGAAGTCCGCACGCTGCTGCCGCAGGCCAAAGTCGGCGAGGAGGTGAAGGGATGACCGAAGGCGTCTACGGCGTCATGGCCGAATTCGATAATCCCAGCGCCTTGGTAAGCGCTACGCGCGCCGCGCGGGAGCAGGGATACCGCAAACTCGATGCCTACACGCCGTTTCCGATTGAAGAGCTGAACGACCTGCTGCACCTGCACAAGAACAAACTGCCGCTGATCGTTTTGTGCGGGGGGCTCTTGGGCGGACTTACCGGTTATCTGCTGCAGTACTTCGTTACGGTGCTGTACTTCCCGATCAATGTGGGGGGCCGGCCGCTGCATAGCTGGCCTTCCTATATCATCATCACATTCGAGTTGACCATTTTATTCGGCGCGTTGTCGGCGGTTTTCGGCCTGCTGGGTTTGTGCGGGCTGCCCATGCCCTACCACCCGGTCTTCAACGTTCCGCGATTCTCGGCGGCGACCCGTGACCGGTTCTTCCTGTGTATCGAGGCGACTGACCCGCTGTTCGATGCCGAAAAAACTTCAAGCTTCCTGTCGTCATTGGAAGCCAAAGAGGTGTCTGAAGTTGCGCATTAATACCAACAAGAGGGCGGCCGGCCTGCGGTTCTCTATGCGGCACGGGCTATTTTGCGCTGGGACGGTGCTGGTTTTGCTCGGCGTCGCCGGGTGCCGCCAGGACATGCACGACCAGCCAAAATACATTCCGCTGCGCTTCACCACGTTTTTTGATGACGGGCGCTCCGCGCGGCCGATTCCCGCGGGCACCGTCGCCCGCGGCCATCTCGATGCCGACACGGCGTTTTATACCGGCAAGGACGCGGCCGGAAATTATGTAGACGGGTTCCCGTTTCCGATTACCAAAGAAGTTTTGCAGCGCGGCCAGCAGCGATACAACATCTATTGCACACCGTGCCACGACCGGCTCGGGACGGGTAACGGCATGGTCGTCCGCCGCGGATTCCGCCATCCGCCTTCCTACCACATCGACCGGCTGCGGCAGGCGCCCAACGGCTATATTTTCGACGTGATCACAAACGGTTTTGGTGCCATGCAGGATTATTCGGCGCAGATTGCCCCGGCCGACCGCTGGGCGATCATCGCCTATGAGCGGGTATTGCAATTAAGTCAGAATGCCACAATTAACGATGTGCCGCCGGAGGCGCGCGCGCAGCTAACAGGAGGCGCACGATGACCGGCGCGGTATTAAATTTCGATATTTCGACTGAATTGCGCGAGGGCCTGCGGCAGTGGCGCGTCCGTGCCGGTGTTCTCGGATTGATCGGAGTGCTGGCGCTGGCGGTGGGAGCGTTCACATCTCGCGAGCAGTTTTTCCGGTCGTATTTGTGGGCCTATATTTTCGTCGTCGGCATCGCCGCCGGCAGCCTCGCGTGGCTCATGACCCAGCATCACTCGGGCGGGGCGTGGGGCGTGGTAATTCGTCGCCCGGCGGAAGCCGCGGCTCGCACGCTTCCCCTGTTGGCCCTCCTGTTCATTCCGATCGCGCTGGGGATTCCGAGCCTCTACCCATGGTCCAACGCTGCCATAATGGCCGCCGACCCGGTCCTCAAGCACAAGCAGCCGTACCTCAACGCGCCATTCTTCATCCTCCGCGCCGCCATATTTTTTGCCGGATGGATTTTCCTGAGCTGGTACCTGAACCGCTGGTCGGTGACGGAAGACCGGGAAGGCGCCGAGCCGGCCAACACCAGGATGCGGCACATCAGCGGTCCCGGCCTCATTTTCTGGGCCTTCAGCGTCACGTTCCTGGCAATCGATTGGGCGATGTCGCTGAACCCCCACTGGTTCTCAACCATGTTTGGGCTCCTGTTCATTGCCGGGCAGGGCTTATCGGCGATGTCGTTCCTGATCACCATCCTGGTGTTTCTCTCGAATTTCCGCCCCATGTCGGAAATTCTGACTCCGAAACATCTGCATGATGTCGGCAAGCTCCTGCTGGCCAATGTGATGGTCTGGGCATACTTTTCGTTCTCGCAATTCCTGATTATCTGGGCCGGCAATCTGCCCGAAGAGATTCCGTGGTACTTGACGCGGTTGAAGGGCGGCTGGGAATACATCGCGTTCGCGCTGGTGCTCGGTCATTTTGCTTTGCCCTTCGCGCTCCTGCTTTCGCGCGATTTGAAGCGGAATTTCAAGCTGCTCGCCAGCATCGCGGTTTTCATTTTGTGTATGCGCGTGGTGGATATCTACTGGCAGGTGATGCCGGATGCCACCAAAGGGAACCTGACATTGAGCTGGCAGGATCTCGCCGCCCTAATCGGGTTGGGCGGCATCTGGGCGGCATACTTCCTGATCCAGTTGGAGAAGCGGCCGCTGTTACCTCTTAATGAGCCGCAACTGGTGGAGACGCTGGAACATGGCCGATAATAGATTGCCTCCGCAACCGCTGCCGGATCTCAGTGATCCGGAAATGCGCCATGAGCACCGGGACGTTAACGTCTGGGCGGTCGGCAAAGTCGGGATCGCGCTCATCCTGACCACGATCGCTTCCCTGCTGCTGATGTTTGGGGTGTTCCGATATTTTGAGGTGCGGGAAAACGCGGCGCAGATTCCGCCGGCGATGACCACCTCGCCGCCGTCGGCGCTGCCGCCGGAACCGAACCTGATGTACAACCAGAACGAAGCCGTGAACCTCGGTGAAATTCGTGCGCAGGAAGACAAATTGGTCGACAGCTACGGCTGGGTCGATCAGGCCCACGGCATCGTCCGGATTCCGGTCGGCCGGGCCATGGACCTCGTCGCGCAGCGCGGCCTTCCCGCTCGCGCGCAGACTACCGTGCCGGCCAAAGAAGGTCAAAAGAAGTGAAACTAAGGAATGTCATAGTCGGCCTGGCCGCGGCGACGGCTGCGTTCGCGCAGCCGGGGCAACCTGCTCCAATGCAGCCGACTTATAGTATGCAGGCTTCGAACCTGAAGCCGGCTCTGCCCGGCGCCCTGGAAGGCATCGGCATCGATCAAAAACTCGATCAACAGGTCTCGCTGGGTCTCGAGTTCAAGGACGAGTTCGGCCGCACGACGCCGCTGTCGACGTATTTCCAAGGCAACAAGCCGGTGCTGCTGGCACTGGTGTACTACCGCTGTCCCATGCTGTGCACTCAGATCCTGAACGGCGTGATCAGCAGCTTGAAAGCGGTATCGCTCGAGCCCGGGAAGGATTTCGAAGTCGTCAGCGTCAGCTTTGATCCCAAGGACACGCCGGAGCTGGCGGCGTCGAAAAAGCAGATGTACATGCGGCGGTTTGCGCGTACCGATAGCGCGAACGGATTCCACTTTCTGACCGGCGATGACGCCAACATCAAGGCTCTCACCGACCAGGTGGGTTTCCATTACAGGTACGACCCGGCCACCGAGCAGTTCGCGCACGCCAGCGGCATCATGATCCTGACGCCGCAAGGCAAGCTCTCCCGATATTTCTACGGTGTCGAATACGCGCCCATCGATGTCCGACTCGGACTGGTGGAGGCGTCCCATAACAAAATCGGCAGCGTTACTGATGAAGCCCTGCTGTTCTGCTATCACTACGATCCGACGACCGGCAAGTACGGTGCTGTGGCGGTCGATTTCCTGCGCATTGCCGGCGTGCTGTTCTTCGTGTTTGGCGCCGGTTGGATGCTTATGGCATGGCGGCGCGACCTGCGGATGGACCGGCACACATTGAGGCGGGCTGGATAGATTCACGATGCAAATACCTCTCTTCCCAGAACAAGCGTCGACCATTTCGGTGGAAGTGGACCGGCTGCTTTACTTTCTCGTTGCCGTATCCGTTTTTTTCACGCTCCTGATCTTTTTCGCGATCTTCTACTTCGCGATCCGTTACCGGCGCCGCTCGGAGACGGAGATCCCGCAGTCGACGCACACGGGATTGACGCTCGAGATCCTCTGGACTGTGATTCCTTTTGGCATCACCATGATCATGTTTACATGGGGCGCGAGCATCTTCTTCACTGAAAGCCGCCCGCCGGACGATGCCATGCAGATTTACGTCGTCGGCAAGCAATGGATGTGGAAGCTGCAGCATATGGAAGGAAACCGCGAGATCAACGAGCTGCACATTCCCATCAACCGCTCCATCAAGCTGACGATGACGTCCGAAGACGTGATTCACAGCTTCTTCGTCCCCGCCTTCCGTACCAAGCAGGACGTGGTCCCCGGCCGGTACACCACCACCTGGTTCAAGGCAACTAAGGCGGGCAAATATCACCTGTTCTGCGCCGAGTATTGCGGAACCAATCATTCCGCCATGATCGGGTGGGTCTACGCGATGGAGCCGCAGGATTATCAGCAGTGGCTCTCCGGCGCTCCCAAAGGAACGCTCAGCGAAGCCGGCCAGCAATTATTTACGGACCTGGCATGTGTGAACTGCCACAAGGCCGATAACTCCGGCCGCTGTCCCACTCTCGTCGGCGTATTCGGCTCAACCGTGAAGCTGGCGGGCGGCGGAACCGCTAAGGCCGATGAGGCCTACATTCGCGAATCTATTCTCAATCCGACTGCCAAGGTTGTCCAGGGTTACCAGCCGGTGATGCCCACCTTTCAGGGCCTGGTAACCGAAGAGCAAGTCGTGGAATTGATCGAATATGTTAAGTCGCTGGCCCAAAAGCCGGCGGAAACAACCAATCAAACCGGGGGCCGGGCAAGCGCCGCGGCTACAAATCGTTAGCCATATGACTACCGCAGTATTACAGGAACGAACGCATTACCTGAATGACGGATTTACCCTGAAATCGTGGCTTCTCACCAAAGACCACAAACGCATCGCCGTGCTGTACTTCATCACCATTTCGATCTTTTTCGCGATCGGCGGCGCGTTTGCCAGTATGATTCGCGCGGAGTTGCTGACACCGGCCGGCGACCTGGTGAGCTCGGAAACCTACAACAAGCTGTTTACGATGCACGGCGTGATCATGGTCTTCTTCTTCCTGATCCCGTCGGTGCCGGCCACGATGGGGAATTTCTTCCTGCCCATCATGATCGGCGCCCGAGACCTGGCGTTTCCGCGCATCAACCTGCTGAGCTGGTACTTGCTGATCGCCGGCGGCGCTTTCGCCATTTTCGCCATGGTCGCGGGAGGCGTGGACACGGGCTGGACGTTCTACACACCGTACAGCACCACCTATTCGAACACTTACGTCATCGCGACGGCCTTGGGCATCTTTATCGCCGGGTTCTCCTCGATTTTGACCGGGTTGAACTTTATCGTGACGGTGCATCGCATGCGGGCACCGGGCATGACGTGGTTTCGGATGCCGTTGTTCGTCTGGGCTAACTATGCCACGGGTGTGATCCAGGTGTTGGGAACTCCGGTGATCGCGGTGACGCTGGTGCTGGTGTTCTGTGAACGCGTCTTCCACATCGGCATTTTCGATCCGGCTTTGGGCGGCGATCCAGTGCTCTTCCAGCACCTCTTCTGGTTCTACTCGCATCCTGCCGTGTACATTATGGTGCTGCCGGCCATGGGTGTAATCAGCGAACTGGTTTCGACGTTTGCGCGCAAGCCGGTGTTCGGATACCCGTTTGTCGCTTTCGCCAGTGTCGGTATTGCCGTGATCGGCTTTCTCGTCTGGGGCCACCATCTCTTTGTCAGCGGCCAGTCCGTTTACGCCGGCCTGGTTTTTTCGTTCCTGAGCTATTTCGTCGCCATTCCTTCGGCGATCAAAGTCTTTAATTGGACCGCGACCCTATATAAGGGCTCCATTTCGTATGCCACGCCGATGCTCTACGCATTCGGCTTCATCGGACTGTTCACGATCGGTGGGCTGACCGGCTTGTTCGTCGCGGCCCTTGGAATCGACGTTCACGTCACGGACACCTACTTCGTGATCGCGCATTTCCATTACGTGATGGTCGGTGGAACCGTGATGGCCTACCTGGGGGGCGTGCACTACTGGTGGCCCAAAATGACGGGGCGCATGTACCCGGAAGGGTGGGCGAAGCTCTCGGCGCTGTTCGTATTCGTCGGGTTCAATCTGACCTTCTTCCCGCAGTTCATTTTGGGTTATCTGGGAATGCCGCGCCGCTATCACGCGTATCCACCGGAATTTCAGGTTCTGCACGTCGCTTCCACCCTGGGTGCCACGGTGCTGGCCCTCGGCTATATCATGCCGGCCATCTATCTGGCCTGGTCCCTGCGCTACGCGCCGGTCGCGGGCTCAAACCCTTGGGGCGCCAGCGGCCTCGAATGGCAGACTCCCTCCCCGCCTCCCACGCATAACTTCGAGGAAATCCCGGTTGTGACGCAGGAAGCGTATGATTACACCACCGTGAGAAGAGAGGAAATCGAAGTTGGCTAGCGAAGCACACGCCCACGGGCACGGCGAATCTCTCGCTCTCCGCGAGCAGTTCGATACTGCGTACCAGCAAAAGGACGCGTCCACGCTCGGGATGTGGATCTTCCTCATTACCGAGGTCATGTTCTTCGGCGGTATGTTTGCCGCCTACACCATTTACCGATCGGCCTATCCGACCGTCTTTGCCATCGCCAGTTCGAGCCTGAATGTGACGATTGGCGCCATCAATACCTGCGTCCTGCTGTTGAGCAGCTTCACCATGGTCATGGCGGTGCGTGCCGGCCAGTTGGGCCAGCGCAGGCTGATCATCTTTTTCCTGATCCTGACGCTGTTCTTCGGCTGCATCTTCCTCGGTGTAAAGGCTTACGAGTGGACCGAAAAGTACGAAGAGCATCATATGCCGGGCCAGATCGCCTTTCACCTGGAAGGCACCGAGTTGCAAGGGCCGGCCAAACTGTTCTTCTCGCTTTATTTCGCGATGACCGGTTTGCACGCCCTCCATATGGTGGTGGGCGTCGGCATTCTCACCTTTCTGATCCTGGAAACGCGTAAGGGCAGGTATTCCTCCGAATACTTCACTCCCATCGATATATCCGGATTGTATTGGCACTTTGTCGACGTCGTCTGGATTTTCCTGTTTCCGCTGCTTTATCTGATTGATCGCCATTTACCCAAATAGCCATGAGCTCACAAAGTTCCGAACACGTTGACTCCGTAAAAACCTACGCCGGAGTTCTGCTCGCGCTGCTTGCCCTGACCGTGATCACTACCCTGGTTGCATTCGTCGACCTCGGTAATTTCAGCGTGGTCGTGGCTCTGGCGATCGCCGTCACGAAGATGTTGCTCGTGGCCCTGTTCTTTATGCACGTGCGCTACAGCACCCGCCTCACCCGGCTTGTCATCGTCGGCGGCCTGCTGTGGCTCGCGATTCTGCTGTTGCTCACCTTGAGCGACTTCTTCACCCGCGGCTGGATGGGCACGCCGGGCCGGTAACGGCTTCCGGCCGCCCTCCGCTCACCCGCCTGCAGGCAGCTCCGGCCGGCGTGAATTTCCGGCTTACGGTGCTCGACCGCCGCTCCTGTTTCATTTCAGACCGTATGCTCCCATCTTCATTGCAGCCCTGCGTGCCGCCTGTTATTCTTTGGGTTCACCGGGTTAGGAGAAGAAATGGCAGCAGTAAAAGTCGCAATTAACGGATTCGGCCGCATCGGCCGCAACGTCGTCCGGGCAGCGCTCGACCGAAAGGACGTAGACTTCGTCGCGGTCAATGATTTGACCGATACCAAAACGCTGGCGCATTTGCTGAAGTACGACTCCGTGTTAGGTCGTCTGGACGTGCCGATCACGCACGACGCCGACTCAATCACCGTCTCCGGCAAGAAAATCAAAGTCTTTGCGCAGAAGGATCCGGCGCAGCTGGATTGGACTTCCGTGGGCGCCCAGATCGTAGTCGAATCGACCGGCCGCTTTACCGACGCCAAAGAGGCTTGCAAGCACATCCGCGGATCCGTCAAGAAGGTAATCATCTCGGCGCCGGCGAAGAACGAGGACGTCACCATCGTGCTCGGCGTGAACGACAATATGTACGACCCGGCCAAGCACAACATCGTCTCCAACGCCTCGTGCACCACCAATTGCCTGGCTCCGGTGGTGAAGGTGCTGTACGACAAGTTTGGTATCCAAAAGGGATCGATGACCACGATCCACAGCTACACCAACGATCAGAACGTCCTCGATTTTCCGCATAAGGATCTGCGCCGCGCCCGGGCGGCGGCCGTGAATATGATTCCGACCACTACCGGCGCCGCCAAAGCGATCGGCCTCGTCATGCCTCAATTGAAAGGCAAGCTGGACGGCTATGCCATGCGTGTTCCGACCCCCAATGTTTCGGTGGTGGACTTGGTAGCCGTACTGGAAAAGCCAACCACAACCGAAGAGGTCAACTCCGCCCTGAAGTCCGCCGCCGAAGGCCCGCTAAAGGGAATCCTTGCCTATACCGCCGACCCTGTTGTTTCCAGTGATCTCATGCATAATCCGAACAGCAGCATCGTCGATTCGGAATTGACCAAGGTGCTGGATGGCAACCTCGTCAAGGTGGTGTCCTGGTATGACAACGAGTGGGGCTACTCCTGCCGGGTTGTGGATCTGATCGCATTTCTGGCGAAAAAGGGACTTTAGCGACCGCGAAAAAAAATTGAACCAACCCGATACGGAACGGAATTACAAGTAATTGGTGTCTTTGACACCACCTCTCATTTGCTGAGATCCTAAATGCCGGGCCGTGGTTCCCCACCAAGCCCGGCATTTCTTCCTGATTTCAATGCCCGATTATATTGGCGCTATTGACCAGGGCACCACCAGCACCCGGTTCCTTGTTTTGGATCGTCGAGGAATGGTGGTCGCCGCCGCCCAAAAAGAGCACCGGCAGATCTATCCTCAGCCCGGCTGGGTGGAACACGATCCCGATGAGATCTGGGCCCGCACGCGGGACGTAATCGCAGACGCCTTGACCCAGCGCGGCCTGCGGTCCCGGGACCTCGGCGCCATCGGGATTACCAATCAGCGCGAAACCACCTTGTTATGGAATCGCCGGACCGGTCGCCCCCTTCATAACGCCCTCGTCTGGCAGGATACGCGCGTGGGGGATGCCGTCGCCGAGTTCTCCCGCTCCGGAGGCCCGGACCGCTTCCGCCAGCAGACCGGCCTTCCGCTTTCCACTTACTTCAGCAGCCTGAAAATCCGCTGGCTTCTCGATCACGTTCCGCACGCTCGCGAGCAGGCCGAATCGGGCGACGTCCTATTCGGCACGATCGATACGTTTCTAGTCTGGCATCTCACCGGCGGCCTGCATGTCACCGACGTGACCAACGCGAGCCGTACTCAGTTGATGAATCTGAAAACGCTCGATTGGGATTCCGGTCTCCTCCAGGCATTCGGGATCCCCCGCCAGATCCTGCCGAAAATATGTTCGAGCAGCGAAGTCTACGGCGCGGCACTGGATGGCGTTCCGATAGCCGGCATTCTGGGAGATCAGCAAGCGGCTCTGGTGGGACAAACCTGCTTCAACCCGGGCGAGGCCAAGAACACCTACGGCACCGGCTGTTTCCTGCTCATGAACACTGGTCAGGAGATCGTTCACTCCGGCTACGGTCTGCTCACCACCGTTGCCTTCCGGTTCGGCAAAGAACCGGCTCGCTACGCTCTCGAAGGCAGCGTTGCCATCACCGGCGCGCTAGTGCAGTGGATCCGCGATAATTTCGGTCTCATCGCCAAAAGCCCGCAAATTGAAGCGTTGGCCCGTACGGTCGACGACAACGGCGGCGTCTATTTCGTTCCCGCGTTTTCGGGACTCTATGCCCCCTATTGGAAGCATGACGCCCGCGGCATCATCGCCGGTCTGACTCGCTACACCAATAAAGGCCACTTGGCCCGGGCCGTCCTCGAAGCCACGGCCTTTCAGACGCGAGAAGTTGTCGAGGCGATGGAGAAGGATGCCGGCATGCCCCTGCGCGTTCTCCGCACCGACGGCGGGATGGTCGAAAACGAGCTGCTCATGCAATTCCAGGCCGATATTCTGGACTGCGAAGTGGTGCGTCCCGCGATGAAGGAGACCACCGCCCTCGGCGCTGCCTATGCCGCCGGTCTGGCAACGGGCTTTTTCGAAAATTCAGACGAATTACGCGCCCGCTGGTCTGTCGACCGCGCCTGGAAACCGCAAATGCAGTCCGAGCGCCGCGAGCGCCTGTATCACTTCTGGAAGAAGGCCGTGACCCGTTCTTTCGATTGGGAAGAGTAATTCGGCGCATCATGACGGCAGATACTTTTCTGCCGTCTCGCAAAATGCCCGCACCTGCGCCGCCTTCCACTCTTCATTGAACCCGAATTCCCGCTCCAGCAGTTCCCCCACTCGCGGCGCCATCTCCATCGCCGCCCGCGCATTCAGAAACAGTGCCCGCGTCCTCCGTGCCATAACATCCTCCACTGTGCGCGCCATTTCTTCCCGCGCCGCCCAGATGACTTCCGCCGCGCTATAAGGCAGCGCCGGATGTAGCGTCTCGCCCAGCATTGCGTCATTTTCCATCAAGGCTCGAATCGCGAGGGCGTCGGACCCGTACACCGCCAGCGGCCCGAAGCGGTCCGAAGCCGGATGATATCCGTGCACGTTGAGGTGCGCGGTGACGCAGGGCTTTTCCGGCAGCCGCGCCAGCGTCGACGCCTGGTCGACGCAATCCTCCGCCATATGCCGGTACGTGGTCCACTTGCCTCCGCAAATTGTAATCATGCCCGAGTTTTCGATACGAATCGTATGGTCCCGCGACAGCGCCGCCGTATTTCCGTTCTCGCCCGACCGCACCAGCGGCCGGATCCCCGCGAAAATGCTCAGGATATCCGCCCGCGCCGGCTTCTTCTCCAGATACAGCGCCGCTGTCTGCAGAATAAACTCGATTTCTTGCTCCAGAGCCACCGGTTCGAGCGTGGGCTCCGCGATCGGCGTATCGGTGGTGCCAACGACGGTGTGCCCGTGCCATGGAATCGCAAACATCACCCGTCCGTCACTGGTGTGCGGCACCATGATTGCGTGGTCGCTCGCCAGAAAGGAACCGTCGAATACCAGGTGGATGCCTTGGCTGGGCGCGATCATCGGCTGAACCGAAGCGTCCGCCTCGCGGCGCAAGGCGTCACTAAACGGCCCCGTCGCATTGATCACCACGCGCGCGCGCGCCTCGAATTCCTCGCCCGTTTCCACGTCGCGGACATGCACTCCATCCACAAAGCCGTCCGCGTCCTTTAATAGCCCACTCACCTGTGCGTAATTCAGGAGCACCGCCCCCTGCTCGAATGCCGTGGTCACCAGGTTAACGAGCAGCCGTGAATCGTCGAACTGACCGTCGAAGTAGATCACGCCGCCGCGCAATCCCTCGACGCGAATGGTCGGCAGATCTCGTAGCGTCTCCTCTTTAGACAGGATTCGCGATGCGCCGAACCCATACTTGCCGGCCAGGAGATTGTAAAGCTTAAGGCCGAGGCCGTAGAAGGGTGCTTCCCACCAGTCATAGTTCGGCACCACGAAACCGAGATTGCGCACCAGGTGCGGCGCGTTCTGCAGCAGCAGCCCGCGTTCCTTGAGTGCTTCCATGACTAGCGACAGGTTGCCCTGCTCCAGATAACGAACGCCTCCGTGCACGAGTTTGGTGCTGCGGCTCGACGTGCCTTTGCCGAAGTCGCTCTGTTCGAGCAGCAGCACCGAATACCCGCGCGAAGCGGCGTCGATCGCGACTCCGACACCGGTTGCGCCGCCCCCGGCCACGATCATGTCCCAAGGCGGCGTCTGGGCGCGGAAGCGCCGGTACATCTCCGAGCGAGTCATGTCGAATAGGGCAGGCCGGAAACCCCGGTCGCGGGGTTCCGGCCGCCCCACGGTTTTACCACATCAGCTTCAACGCGAACTGGATCTGCCGGGCCGGGAATGCCGCGTTAATCGTTCCGAACCCCGCATTCGTAATGTCCGTCGTGGGCGGACCGAAGTTGGTATGGTTCAGCAGATTGAAGAACTCCGACCGGAATTGTAGCGCCATGCCTTCGCGCGCGGGAATCCGGAAGTTCTTGTTGACGCCCATATCCCATTGCCAGAAGTTCGGCCCGCGGAAAGCATTGCGTCCCACGTTGCCGAACGGCGCATTGGCCGGAGGAATCGCAAATGCCGCCTTGTTGAAGTATTGCGAGATCATCGAGGCCCCGGCGGCCCGGGTCGGATCGCCCACCAGGTTTGGCCGCTGCGTCGCGACGCCCCGCCATTCCGACAGGCGCCCCGTCGCGTCGTTGGCTGCGGTTGGCGTGTAATACACATCCAGCGGCAGCCCGGAATTCGCCGTATTGATGTTGTTCATTTCCCATCCACCCGCAATCGCATCCAACACCGGGTTCCAGTGCGAACCGAACTTCCGGCCTTTGCCGAACGGGAACTGGTAGACCATACTAGTGACGTTCATCAGGCTCACGTCATAGCTTGTCGGCCCACGCTCGTTCTTCAGATCGCGGATATTCTGGACTGTAGCCACGGTCTGGCCCGTGAAGTTTTCCAGCGCCTGCTCCGTATTTCCCAGTGCCTTCGACCAGGTGAACGAATTGAGGAAATAGAATCCCGACGAGAAACGGTGTTCCACTCGGGCGGAGAAGCCGTTATACACGCTCTGTCCGGCCGGATCCACCCACGTAATGGCGCCGAAGCTCTGATTTGGCCGCCGCGCTTGTGTGCCGAGCGTCTGGCCCGGCAAATTTGGAAACGCCTCGTTATAGTCCGAGAGAATCGGCAAGCGCAGGCTGTGGCTGCCGGTATACCCCAGTTCCACCACCCAGTTCTTGGCTACTTCCCGCTGCAGCGATGCGAACCATGTCTGGACATAGGGCCACCGCGTGTCACGTGGGATGTACGCCACGTTGGCGTTAATCGGATTGAAACTGGCCGGGTTCGCCAGCGTGGACTGGAAGCTATTGGCCGTCGTGAGGAACGTGGACGGTACCGGGCCGCCCGCCGGAATCGATTGGTTAATCGTTCCCGTCACGACTTGCGGTCCGTTGATTCCCAGTTCATCCGCGCTGCCGAGCCGGTTCAGATGCACGTAGCTGATGCCATACCCGCCGCGAAACACCGTCTTCTGGTTGAAGCTGTATGCCAGGCCGAAGCGGGGGGCCCAATCCTTATAGTCCGGATTCACCAGCGTGCGGTCGTAAAGGCTGCCATTCTTCGCCAGGATCATGCTGTTCGTGGTCGGGTCGTAATTGGAAAGCACGTTGTCGCGCTCCCACCGCGGCGTCGCGAACTCCCAGCGCAGGCCCAGGTTCAGCGTCAGCTTGGAACTGACCTTGAAGTCGTCCTGAAAATACAGAAAGTAATCCCGCTGCCGGTAATTGCCCACCAGCCAGTTGGAAAGCTGAATCTGGCTGGGAAGCCCGAACATGAAATCGGCCAGGTTATAGCTGCCGGTGTCGGCGGGAACCGTACAGCCCGCCGCCTGCCCGAGTTGCGCGCACGTCGGCTTGCTGAACTGGCCGGCATAGCCTTGCAGTCCGTATACCGGGTTGATGTCCATCACCTGCGTGTGAATCAGGTGCATCTCCGCGCCCATTTTCAGAGCGTGCCGGCCCATCATCCGCGAATAGTTCACTTTTGGATTCCACGTGGTCGGGTTCTGGAACTGCGGGTTGGTCGCCTGCCGGCCGATAATTCCGGTGTCGAATCCCGAAATGTTCTGCGTGCTCAGGCCGCCTGTGATATCCGGAGCCGTCGGCAGCCCCGGGATGCCGTAGAGCGCCTGCATGCTGGCGCCGCCCAGGAACGGCGGCTCTTTTCCCGCCAACATGTGCGTGAAGCCCATGCGGAATTCCAGCAGCGACGTGGGGCCGATGGTCCACGTGTAACCCAGTGCCGCCGCCTGGCTCAGCGCCCGGACAAACCCGTTTCCGGATCCGCCCGAGGGCCCTTCCAGGTACGGCGAGTAGAATTGATTGTCCTTGCGCTGGCTGAAGCGCAGGAACGCGCTCATCCGTTCATTGATTTGCCCGTCGATCCGAGCATCGTACTTGTCCGCATAATCGCGCGGGTTCAGCATCAGTTGCTGGTAGTCATTCGTCCGGACGGTTGTCGCGGCGACCGCCGGTAAGTCGTTCAGGACCTTCTGCGCGAACGGAATTATGGGGATCCGTGTCCCCGCCGCATACAAAGCCCCGGTGAGCGGGTTCACCACCGCCACCGGCAGAATGCCGGCGCGGTCGTTCATTGTCGGAATCGACGCATAATACAGTGTCTTCCGTAGGTTCCGATAGCCTTCATAATCGCCAAAAAAGAAGATTTTGTTTTTAACGATCGGCCCTCCGATAGTCCCGCCGAACTGGTTCCGGTGCATCGGCGGTTTGCCCCCCCCGATCGGTTTAAAGAATCCGACTGCGTTGAGGTCCGTATTCCGCAGGAACTCGTACAGTGTGCCGTGAAACGCGTTCGTCCCCGACCGCATTGCCGCGTTCACCACCGCGCCGCCCACTCGTCCGTATTCGGCGCTGAAATTCGCGGTGATTACCTTGAACTCCGCGATCGCGTCCGGCGAGGGCTGCGCCACCTGGTTCGAGAATCCCTGGTTGCTGGTGGAATACGCGTTGTTGTCCATCCCGTCCAACAGGAAGTTGTTATACGTGCTGCGCATGCCATTCACGTTGAACGCGCCTTCCCGCGGCGTCGTGTCGAGCATTGCGACCGGCGACCGGTGCACATTGGTGGTGAGCAGCGCCAGGTCGGAATAGTTCCGTCCGTTCAGGGGCAAACCCACAACCGTCTGCGTACCGATCACCTGCCCATGCTCGCTCGAGTCGGTCTCCAGCGCCGCGGCCGCACCCGTTACTTCGATCGATTCGCTGATCGCCCCGATCTGCAGCGTCGCGTCCACGCGCTGCCGTGCGCTGACGTTCACGACCACATCTTTGGTCGTGAATTTCGTGAACCCGGTGGCCTCGACCGTGATCGTATACCGTCCGGCCTTTACGTTGAAGAAATCGTAGTTGCCGTTTTCGTCAGTCGTGGCCTTTACCAGAATTCCGGTGTCCTGGTTCAACAGGCTGACGTCCGCCTTGGGCAGGACCGCCCCGCTGCTGTCGTGCACGGTCCCGAGCACTTCAGCCGTTTCGAATTGTCCGAACAAGGAAATCGCCGCCAGTAGACATCCCAGCAACGCGATTCTTGTGAGTTGGTTCATGTCGATACCCCACTATGTTTTGAATAACGCCTCTGCTTTTCCGCGCGTGCGGGCGAGGGGCTTTCCGGTGCGCTGGCAGTGCGTGGTTTCAGCTTCCAAGTCCACGAAAGAAGAACCAGCCCCACGAACGTGGAGAGTAGAATTGCGTGGAATCCCGAATTCCAGCCGTAGCGCTCGGCCAGCATACCGAGCGCTTTTCCCTGGACCGTCCGTCCCAGGTATCCGAAGAGCCCGATGAACCCGGCCGCGGCTCCAACCGCTTTCTTCGAGCTGAAATCGAGACCCGCCACCGGCAGCAGCATCACCGGTGGATACACGAAAAATCCGATCACCGCGAAAAGAGTTAAATCGAGCCACAATACGCCGACCGGCGTGTACAGAATGGCCGCGAATGCGACCAGAACCGGCGCCATACACAGGACGCAAATCATGCCGCGCCGCCCGCCCAGTTTATCCGAAAGCCAGCCCATCAGCATCGTGCTGACCATCCCGGCAAATTCGAATATCGCCGTGCTGAACCCTCCTTGTTGCAAGCTCGCGTGCTTGACCTCCTTCAGATACGTGGGTCCCCAGTCGAGCATGCTGTAGCGCGCAATGTAGACAAAGAAATTCGCGACCGCGAACAGCCACAGGTACCGGTTTCGCAGTATGTACCGGCCGAGCAGTTCCCGGATCGGCAATTCCTCCTCGCGCTCGCGCCGCGCCGGGTAGTCGTTCCGATATTCCTCGACGGGCGGCAGCCCCACTGATTGCGGTGTGTCGCGCAGTCGCGCCATCAGATAAATCGCGCAAATCACCGCCAGAATCCCCGGCACATAGAACGCGGAGCGCCAACCCATCCACAGCGTGCTATACGCGGCAATCAAGCCCGTCAGCCCGCCGCCCACGTTTACCGCCAGGTTCCAGAAGGCGAACACGGTGCCGCGTTCGTTCACGCTGTACCAATGTCCGAGCGACCGGCCGCACGGCGCCCATCCCATCCCTTGCGCCAGCCCGTTCAGAGTCCATAACGTGAGGTGGATGGGATAGCTGTTCGAAGCGCCGAACAGAAAGTTGCAGCAGGCCGTCAGCAACAGCCCGAGCGGCATGAAGTAGCGCGGATTGCTCCGGTCCGACCATGCGCCCAGCACGAATTTGCCGACGCCGTACGCGATCGCCGTGAGCGCCAGCAGATCGCCGATCTGCGCCTTACTGTAGCTCAGCGCCTGGCCCATCTCCTTCGAGACGACCGGCAGATTGTTGCGGACGAAATAGAAGGTGGCGTACCCGATGAAGGTGGCTTCCAGAATCCGCCATCGGAACCGCGGATACAGGTGTTCTACCTGATCGCTCGAAAGCGGAGTCCGGTGCGGCGCCGGCGCGAATAAGGCAGAGACATACCCCAAGCCAACTCCCACTGGCCGGAATTGTAGCAGATTTTAGGGTCTGATAGTATCGGTATGCTTGTCGCCCGGATAGCTTCCGCTTATACTGGGGCCGTATGCTCCGACACTCGCTGGTGCCCTGCCTGGTCTGTGTGCTTGCCGGACTTTTACCTGTCCTCTTGATTGGCGCAGAACCGTCGCGGATTCTGGTCCACGGCCATCGCGGCGCCCGGGCGCGCATGCCCGAAAATACACTGCCCGCGTTCGAATACGCGATTCAGCAGGGCGTCGACGCCCTCGAAATGGATATGGCGGTGACTAAGGACAATGTCATCGTCATCTCGCACGATCCGATCTTGGAGACGCCTGTCTGTTCGGGCCCGCGGAACGGCGTCGTGATCCACACCTTGACTCTCGCCGAAGTGCGGCAATGGGATTGCGGCGCCGTCCAGAACCCGAACTTTCACACGCAGCAGACCGTCCCCGGAACCCGCATGCCGACGTTGGATGACGTGTTCCAGTTGGCTTCGCGCGGCGCCTTCGATTACAACATCGAGACCAAGAGCTTTCCGGAGCGTCCGGAATATACCCCGCCTCCGGACGAATTCGCGCGCATGGTTCTCGACAAGGTCCGCCAGTACAAGCTCGCCAAGCGCGTGATCCTGCAGTCCTTCGATTTCCGCACTCTGGTCGCCATGCGCAAGCTCGCGCCGGAAATCCGCCTGTCTGCCCTGACCGAAATGGACCCGCGCGCCTTTACGACCATCGCGAAAGAGGCTGCGCATGCCGAAATCGTTTCTCCCTATTACAAGCTTGTCACTGCGGACAAAGTGGCCGCCGCGCACGCTGCCGGCATCCAGGTAGTCCCCTGGACGGTAAACGATCCCGCCGAGTGGGATCGCCTGATCGAGGCCAAGGTCGACGCGATCATCTCTGACGATCCCGCCTCCCTCATCGCCCATCTGAAGAAACGGGGGCTTCGTTAGCCGCCCGCCTTCTCCTTCAGCATCTCCCGGGCGCAGTTGTACCCCGGCGCCCCCATGACGCCTCCACCCGGGTGCGCGCCCGACCCGCACAGATACAGCCCTGCAATCGGCGTCCGGTACCGCGCCCACCCCGCCACCGGCCGCATCACAAACATCTGGTCCAGGCTCATCTCGCCATGGAAAATGTTCCCGCCCGTAATCCCGAAGCACCGCTCCAGGTCAAACGGTGAAAGCACTTGCCGGTGCTCGATGATCGATCGGATATTCGGCACATATTCCTCGATGAGCCCGATCACGCGGTCTCCGAACGGCTCCCGCAACTCATCCCACGTTCCTTGGCTCAGCGTGTACGGCGCGTATTGCAGGAACACTCCCATGATGTGCCGCCCAGCCGGCGCCAGCGACTCGTCATACATCGTGGGGATCGTCAACTCCAGCAGCGGACTCTCCGACGGCTGCCCGTACTTGGCGTCATCCCACGCCCGCTCCACATATTCGATGCTCGGACAGATGTGCATCGTCGCCCGATGATGCGGCCCCGGCGCTCCTTTGTACGCCGTGAACTCCGGCAGCCCGCTCAGTGCAAGATTAATCTTCGCGCTGGTCCCCTCGCTGCGATACCGGCGAATGGCTTCTAAAAAGTCCGCGTCGAGTTCGCCCGGCTCGATCAGCCGCAAGAATGTTGCCTTCGGGTCGAGATTCGAGGCGATCAACGTCCCTTCGATCACCTCTCCGCTTGCCAGCACCACGCCGTAAGCCCGCCCATTCCTTACAAGCACGTGCTCCACTGCCGCGTGCGTCCGGATCGCCGCGCCTTTGGCTCGCGCCGATGCCGCAATCGCTTCCGATACTGCCCCCATTCCGCCCCGTACAAAGCCCCACAGTCCTCGGTGCCCCCCCACTCCGCCCATGCAATGATGCAGCAGGATGTAGGCTGTGCCCGGCGAGCGCGGCCCGCCGTTCGCCCCAATCACGCCGTCGGTCGCCAGCGTCACCTTCACTTCTTCGGATTCGAACCACTCGTCCAGAAACTCCGCGGCGCTCTGAGTGAAAATTTTCACCAGCGCCACCATGTCTTTGCGCCCGAGCCCCCGCAGCCGGGCCGCCACCTTCAGGTACTCCACAAAATCCAGCGCTCTCCGCGGTGGAAACTCGGGCGGTGTGACCAGCAGCAGGTCTTCGATTACGCGCGAAATGCGCTCGACCTGATCTTCGTACGCCGGATACACCTCCGCGTCCCGCCGCGAAAACTTCGCCATCTCGGCAAGCGTCTTGCTGCGGTCCTGCCACATAAAAAAGTGGCGTCCGTCCGGAAACGCCGAGAAGAACGCCGGATCTTTTGCGTCCACGTGGTACCCGAACCGCTCCAGCTCCAGTTCGCGTACGATCCGTTCCTGCAGCAGACTCGCCAGGTACGCCCCGGTTGAGACGCGATACCCGGGCCAGATCTGTTCGGTTACCGCGCAGCCGCCCACCATCTCGCGGCGTTCCAGCACCAGCACCTGCCGGCCGGCGCGGGCCAGGTATGCCGCCGCCACCAGCCCGTTGTGCCCGCCGCCCACGATAATGGCGTCGTACTTCGCGGCCATGATTTAACGTTTCCGAAAGACCACCACCGCCAGCGGCGGCAGTGTGACCGGAATGCTCTGCGCCCGATTGTGTTTCGGCACGGGCCGCGACGGGATCACTCCTGCATTTCCCGTGTTCGATCCACCGAAGAACTCCGAGTCCGTATTCAGGATTTCTTCATAATCGCCCGCTTCCGGCACGCCGAAATCATATGCCGCGCGCGGCACCGGCGTGAAGTTGCAGCAGAAAAGCAGAAAATCGCCCGGATCTTCCGCCCGCCGCAGGAACGCAATAATCGAATTATCCGCGTCGTGGAAATCCACCCATTCAAACCCCGAGTAGTGAAAGTCCACCTGGTAGAGCGAAGGGCTCGCGCGGTACAGCCGGTTTAACTCGCGCACCAGCGCCTGCAGCTTGCGGTGATAGTCGAACTCCAGCAATTCCCACCGCACGCCTGTGTGATAATTCCATTCCTCGCGCTGCCCGATCTCCTGCCCCATGAACAGCAGCTTCTTTCCCGGATGCCCCCACATGTACGCCAGAAATGCGCGCACGTTCGCGAATTGACGCCATTCATCCCCCGGCATTTTATTGATCAACGACCCCTTGCCGTGGACCACTTCGTCATGCGAGATCGGCAGCACGAAGTTTTCATTGAACGCGTACAGCAGGCCGAAGGTGATGTGGTGATGATGGAACTTGCGATGAATAGGATCTTTGCTGAAGTACAGCAGCATGTCGTGCATCCAGCCCATGTTCCACTTCATCGTGAAGCCCAGCCCGTTCAAATAGACCGGCTTCGAAACCCCCGGAAACGCCGTCGATTCCTCCGCCACTGTGAAGGCGCCCGGCACCTTGTGCGCCTGCTCGTTGAAGATCTTCAGAAAATCGATCGCCTCCAGGTTTTCATTGCCGCCGAACTGGTTCGGAACCCACTCACCCGCCTTTCGCGAATAATCCAGGTAGAGCATCGAGGCCACCGCGTCCACCCGCAGCCCGTCAATGTGATATTCCTTTAGCCAGAACAGGGCGTTCGAAATCAGGAATGACCGTACTTCATTCCGCCCGTAGTTGAATATCAGGGTGCCCCAGTCCCGGTGCTCTCCCTTCCGCCAGTCCGCGTGCTCGTATAAACCTGTGCCGTCGAAGAACGCCAGCCCGTGCGCGTCTTTCGGAAAGTGCGCCGGCACCCAATCGACAATCACCCCGATTCCCCCCTGGTGGCACGTATCGATCAGATGCCGGAAATCGTCCGGATTCCCGAACCGCGAAGTCGGCGCAAAATAGCCGATGATCTGGTAGCCCCACGATCCCGAAAACGGGTGCTCCATCACCGGCAGCAGTTCGATGTGCGTGTAGCCCATCAGCTTCACGTAATCGACCAGCTTGATTGCCATCTCCCGGTACGTCAGCGCCTGTCCTTGCGGCCCGCGCATCCACGATTCCAGGTGCACTTCGTAAATCGAGAGCGGCGATTTCAGCCAGTCGATGCGCCCGCGCGCATCCATCCACGCGCTGTCGCGCCATTCGTACTTGCCGGTGTTCCACACCAGCGAGGCCGATTTCGGCGGCGTCTCCTCGTAAAATGCGTATGGGTCGGCCTTCAGCTGCTGATACCCGGCGAAGCGCGACCGGATGTAATACTTGTACGCCGTGCCTTCCGGTAGGCCCGGCATGAAGATTTCCCAAACCCCGCCGCTGCGCCGGCGCAACGGGTGCCGCCGGATGTCCCAGTCGTTGAACTCGCCCGCCAGCGTCACGTTGAGAGCGTTCGGCGCCCACACCGCGAACCGCACCCCCGGCACGTTTTCGCTGCACGCGATGTGCGCGCCGAACGTGCGGTAGCCTTCGTACAGCGTGCCTTCCGTGTGCAGGTAAAGATCGGAGTCCAGCACTTGCGGGCCGAAGCGGTACGGGTCTTCCATCTCCACGTCGCGCCCGTCCCACAGGTGCGCCCGAATTATGTACCGGCAAGGACTTCCGTCCAGGCACCCGACAAAGAACCCAGTCTGGTGCCGCTTCGCCATCTCTACGCGTTGCGTCCCGCAAACTACTTCGGCCCACTCGGCCTGCGGTAGAAAAGCCCGCACTTCCCATCGGTCTTCTGGTTTCCCTCTTTTTTGGATGGCGTGCGGCCCCAAAATCCGGAAGGCATCGCCGTGATAACCCCCTACGATTGCTTCTATCTCTTCGACAGTCATGAGACGCTAAGACAAGTATGGCCGATTTCCTGCAGGACTTGCCGAAAGCGGAATTGCACGTACATTTGGAAGGTTCAGTTGCGCCCGAAACCTTGCACGAGCTCGATCCGGCTACCCCTCTCGAGGACTGCCGCACCCTTTATGAGTATGCCGATTTCGACGCGTTCCTGAAGGCTTTCGGCGCCGTCGGCAAGCGCCTGCGCACGCCCGATGACTATGCGTTGATCACCCGCCGCCTCCTCGAATCCCTCGCCGCCCAGAACGTCCGCTACGCGGAGATCATCCTCGCCGCCGGCGTGGTCCTTTGGAAAGGCCAGGATTTCGCCCCGATTTTTGACGCCGTCTCCGATGCCGCCCGGGACTCCCCTGTCGAAGTCCGCTGGATCATCGACGCTATCCGCCAATTCGGTGTTGATGCGGCCATGCAGGTGGCCGAAATGGCCGCGGCCCGACTCGACCGCGGTGTCGTCGCCTATGGCATCGGCGGCAGCGAAGCACGAGGCCCCGCGCATTGGTTCAAAGAGGTTTTCGCGTTTGCCAAAAGCGCCGGCCTGCACTTGACCGCTCATGCCGGTGAAAGCATGGGTCCCGATTCCATTTGGGCCGCGCTCGCAATCGGCGCGGAACGCATCGGCCACGGCATCACGGCCATTGAGGATCCCTTCCTGATCACGCACTTGCGCGATCACGACATTCCGCTCGAGATCAGCATTACCAGCAATCTTGTCACTGGCGTCGTAAAGCGCGTCGAAGATCATCCCGTCCGCCGTCTCTACGACGCTGGTGTCCCGATCCTGCTCAATACCGATGACCCCGCCATGTTCCGTTGCTCGCTTGTGGAAGAATACCGGTTAGCCGCGCGTGTCTTCGGCTTCAGCGAATCCGAGCTCCACAAAATCGCCGCGAACGGATTCCGCTACGCTTTCACCGCCCATGCGGCCGGTCTCCGACCCGCTCCCGGATCCGAGACCGCAGTGTAGTGTTTCCGTTTAGGGTTATTCCAGGCAGGCCGGCACCGGCCGTTCCGGCTGCTGGTTCAACAAATGCCCCTCTCCCGCCCCTGGTTACAATCAGACTTGCCGCAAATCACCTTCGAAGTGGTCGCCGAGTGCCCCCGCACCCGTGCCCGCGCGGGTCTGCTCCGCACCGCTCACGGCGCGATCGAAACGCCGGTCTTCATGCCCGTCGGTACCCAGGGCTCGGTCAAAGGCCTCACGCAGCGCGACCTTGCCGACGAGCTTGGTGTTCGCATTCTCCTCGCCAACACCTATCACCTCTTCCTCCGCCCCGGCGCCCCTCTGATCCAACAAATGGGCGGCCTCCATCGCTTCATGTCCTGGCCCAACGCCATCCTCACCGATTCCGGAGGCTTCCAGGTCTTCAGCCTCAGCTCGCTCCGCAAAATTACCGATCATGGCGTCGAGTTCCGGTCCCACCTCGATGGAGAACTCCACACCTTTACCCCCGAGTCCACCGTCGACGCCCAGCTCGCCTTCGGCAGCGACATCCTGATGGCCCTCGATGAGTGCCCGGAGTACCCCGTCAGCCACGAATACGCCCGCCAAAGCATGCAGCGCACCATCCGCTGGGCAGGCGAGGCTAACGGCCATTACCGCCGCCGTCTTGCCGGGCTGCCCACCCGGCATGCCCTGTTCCCCATTGTCCAAGGGTCTATGTTCCCGGATCTCCGCCGAAGCTGCGCCACTGAGTTGCTCGATCTCGACGCTGACGGCTATGCCATCGGCGGCCTCTCGGTCGGCGAGCCGCGCGCCTTAAGCCTGGAAATGGTGGAAGTCACCGAAGACCTCCTGCCGCGCTCCCGGCCCCGCTATGCCATGGGCGTCGGCATGCCCGCCGAGCTTCCCGAATACGTCGCCCGCGGCGTCGACATGATGGATTGCGTTCTGCCCTCCCGTAACGCTCGCAATGGATATTTGTTCACATCCGAAGGCCGCCTCATCATCAAACATGCCGCCTACAAGGATGATCCCCGCCCGATTGATGAAAAGTGCCGGTGCTATACTTGCTCTAGGTACTCCAGAGCTTACCTGCGCCACCTGTTCCTTTCCGGGGAAATTCTCTATGCGGTTTTGGCGACCAGGCACAACATCCGCCGGTACCTTGACATCATGAGGGAGATCAGGCAGGCTATAATGTCGGGTTCGTTCCCTGAATACTTGACAAGTGTGCGTTCGGCCGCTGTGGAGGCTGAATGACCCTCTTTGAGGGTTCCAATCGTGTTCCTGAGTCTGCTTTTACAAGCATCGTCGCCCAGCTCTCTGGTGGGATTCCTCCCCATCCTTCTTATCTTTGCGATCTTCTATTTCTTGCTCTTCATGCCCATGCAGCGCCAGCGCAAGAACCAGCAGAAGATGTTGGCCGGCCTTCAGAACGGCAACACGGTTTTGACCAGCGGTGGTATTGTGGGAACCATTGTCTCTATCGACAGTGATGACACTCTCGTTTTGCGCGTCAAGCCGGATAATGTCAAGATCCAGGTCGCGCGCAGCTCGGTTTCGAGCTTGTTCGAGGGCAAAAAATAGTACATAGGAACGAAATAGGCGTACTTCCATGCAAAACAATCTGACGGCGCGCTCGGTAATCATCGTCGCGACCATCCTGATCTGCGTTTTCGGCATTATCGGCCTCCCTAAGTCCGTGGCCGATCTCAAAAAGAACTGGGACGAGAACATTCGTCTTGGCCTCGACCTGAAAGGCGGCAGCCATCTCGTGCTTCAGGTCCAGGTCCAGGACGCGGTCAAGGCCGAAGCCGATATCGTGATTAACCGGCTCAAAGACGACCTGAAGAAGCAGAACATCTCCTGGACCAGCATCGATCGCAATGATCCGCAGCGCGTCGAAGAGGCCGATGACGTCACCGTCACGATTAAGGGCATTCCCGCGACGCAGTCCAGCGCCTTCCGCAGCCTCATCAACGAGCGCGATTCCGATTGGGTCCTCACCACCGTAAACTCCACCGACTACACCATGCGGATGAAGCCGTCGGAACTGGTGAATCTCAAGCGTGATACCGTCGAGCGAACCGTTCAGACGATCGGCAACCGCATCGACCAGCTCGGCCTGGCCGAAAAGTCCGTCCAGCAGTACGGCCGCGCCGGCGATCAATACCAGGTCCTCGTCCAGCTTCCCGGTGTCGACGATCCTGCCCGCGTCAAAGAACTGATCGGCACCGCCGCCGTTCTCGAAGTGACCGAAGTGAAAGACGGCCCTTTCAATACGCGCGACGCCGGTCTGGCCGCTCATGGTGGCGTGCTCCCCCTCAACACCAAGCTGGTCAAAGCCATCCCGCGCGCCGGCAGTGAAGGCGAGCAGTGGTACCTCGTCAACCGCACCCCCATCATTACCGGCCGGGATATGCGCAATGCCCGCGCCGGCCAGGATGAATTTCGCAAGTGGGAGACAAACTTCAGCCTGTCCCAGGACGGTGGTAAGCTCTTCGGCTCCTTCACCGAGCGCAATATCGGCAATCGCCTGGCGGTCGTGCTCGATAACAACATCGTCAGCGTCGCCACTATCCAGAACAAAATCGAGGATTCCGGCCGCATTACCGGCCTCGGGAGCGAGGAAGAAGCCACGGACCTGGCCCGCTATCTCCGCTCCGGTTCGCTCCCGGCCGGCGTTGTCTACCTCGAAGAACGTTCTGTCGGCCCCTCGCTCGGCGCCGACTCGATCCATCAGGGGTTTGCCGCTGGTATCGCCGGCTTGATCGCCGTTGTCGCCGTCATGCTGGTCTATTACAAACGTAGCGGCGTCAACGCCGTTTTAGCCCTCATCCTGAACGCGGTCATTCTTTTGGCTGCGGTTTCCTATTTCCATGCCGCCCTCACCCTGCCTGGTATTGCCGGCATCATCCTCACCATTGGTATGGCGGTGGATTCCAACGTACTGATTTTTGAGCGCATCCGGGAGGAACTGCGGGCCGGCAAGGCCGTCGTTGCCGCCGTTGACGCCGGCTTCAGCAAGGCGTTTTTGACCATTGTCGATACCCACGTCACCACGGTCGTCTCCTGCGCCTTTCTCTTTTTGTTCGGAGAGGGCCCCGTCCGCGGCTTCGCCGTGACCCTGACCATTGGCTTGCTGGCCAATGTCTTTACCGCCGTGTTTGTCTCCCGCACCATCTTCTCTTATGAGCTGGCGGGGCACCGGCGAATGGAGGCTTTGAGTATTTGATGGGGCTTTTTTACCCCTTTGGAACATTTTCGAAACCGCCGGTGTCCATAGCTAAGGGTGATACCGGCTTGGAAGGCTGATGGAATTATTCAAAAGTACCAATTTCGACTTCCTCCGGTGGAAGTGGCCCTTTATTGGGGCATCTCTTGTATTGAGCGTGGCCGGGATCCTCAGTATCCTCATGCATGGTGGCCTCAAGTACGGTATCGACTTCAAGGGCGGCGCCTTGATGACTGTTAAGTTCGCTTACGCTCCTCCCGTCGACAAGATCCGGTCGGCGATGTCGCAGAAGGTCAAGGGCGACATTTCCGTGCAGAACTTTACGGATCCCGCATCCGTCAACGAGGTTGCCATCGGTACCGAATTGCAGGAAGAGAAGCTGCTCAACGTCAACCGCCAGGCCATGGCCGATGTTCTGACTAACACGTTTGGCCAGCCCCAGAGCGGCAAGCTCGACTTCAACAACGCCAGCGCCCAGCAGCTTATCGATCGTATTCGCGATCCGTTGGCCCGCGCCGGCGTCGCCCTCAGCGAGCCGCAGTTGCAGAAGCTCATCACCGACATGCTGAACTTCCGCAATACGCCTCCGCGATCCGGCCTGCTCACCGACTTCAACCAGTTGTCTTCGGTGCCCGGCGTGACTCCCGCCGTAATTAACACTCTTAAACAGGAATGCTACCTGGCTCCGTTTACGATTCGCAATGTCGAGATGGTGGGTCCCAAGGTCGGCGCCGAGCTGCGCACGAAGGCTCTGCTCGCCACTCTGTATGCCCTCGCCGGAATGCTGGTCTATATCGCTTTCCGCTTCGAGTGGATCTACGGCTTGGGCGCCGTTATCGCCTGTTTCCACGACACCATCATCACGGTCGGGTTATTCTCCCTTTTTAATAAGGAGATCGATATGACCGTCATCGCCGCCCTCCTCACTCTGGTCGGCTACTCGATGAACGACACCATCGTCATCTTCGATCGCATTCGTGAAAATTTGAAGTTTATGCGCCGCGAACCCCTTGAGACCGTCATGAACCGCGCCATCAATCAGACCCTGAGCCGGACCGTCATGACCTCCGGCCTCACCTTTTTGACCGTCATTGCATTGTTCATCTGGGGTGGTCCGGTTTTGCACGGTTTCTCGTTCGCGCTGGTATGTGGAATCATTGTTGGTACTTATTCATCGGTTTTTGTTGCCAGTCCGATCGTTCTTTTCTGGCATAATTACGCTGATGTGCGCAAGAAGCGGTCCGGACCGGCTCCGGCCGTCGCCGCCGCTGCGCGCTCTGAGGCAGTCCGCAATCGCCCGGTTGGCAATCGGCCGACGAAAGCGGCTAAATGAGGTAGGCCGCGGCGGCTCGATGCGATGATAGGGCGGCCGCTCGCGGATTAGGGAAAGGAAGCCAGTATGGAGATGTTCTCGCAGACGTTCGTAGCGACGGGGAAAACACACAAAAGTACCACCGTCTTCGTTTCCTTTGTGGCCCAGACCATCCTGATTATCGTTGGAATCCTGATTCCGATGATTTATTTCGATGCGTTGCCGACGGCCCAATTGCAGAGCTTGTTGGTGGCCCCTCCGCCGCCGCCTCCTCCGCCCCCGCCTCCTCCTCCCGAAGCTCCCAAGGTCGTCAAGGTCATCCCCCGGCAGTTCGATGCCGGCCGCTTGATGGCGCCCAAAGAGGTCCCCAAACAGATCGCGATGATTAAGGAAGACGAGCTGCCTCCTCCTTCGGCCGGCGGCGGTGTCGTAGGTGGCCTTGCCGGTGGCGTCGGTACGGGCGTATTGGGTGGTATTCTCGGCGGCGTGTCGGCCGCTCCGCCCCCTCCGCCTCCGCCCGTTGAGAAGAAGGCTCCGCCACCGTCCCGTATCCGCGTCGGCGGCAACGTGCAATCGGCCAAACTGGTCCGCCAGCCCAAGCCCATTTACCCGCAGCTCGCCAAGCAGGCGCGCATCCAGGGAGTCGTCAAGCTGCACGCTTTGATCTCCAAGGAAGGCACCATCGAAGATCTGAAGGTGGTCAGCGGCCATCCGCTGCTGGTCCCGGCCGCCCTCGAGGCGGTCAAGCAGTGGGTCTATCAGCCCACGACGCTCAATGGCGAACCAGTCGGCGTCGAAACCGAAATAGACGTGAACTTTACGTTGAGTCAGTAAAAGGGAACCTGAGTCAGGAAAAGACCCGAATCCGTATTCGGGCAATTAAAAATCAACTCGCAGGAGAGAGAAAAGACAATGATTGTGCAATTACAGCTCTGGTCGCTTTGGTTGCTCCAGGAAACGACAGTCAGTTTTGACCCGCGTTCGATGTGGAACCAGATGGGTTCCCTCGCCAAGGCGGTCGTCATCCTGCTGTTCATCATGTCGGCCTATTCGATTGGCGTCATGATCGACCGCGTGATGGCCTATAGCGCCGCCCGTAAGCAGTCGCGGGCGTTCGCCCCGGCAGTTGCCGGCGCCTTGCGCGAAGGCAAGCTGGATGAAGCCGTGAAAATCGCGGATCGTTATAAGAAGAGCCATCTGGCGAAAGTCGTCGTCGCCGGACTTCAGGAATTTCAAGCCCATCAGATTTCAACCGAAATTCCCGGCGAGGAAATCGATGCGTCCAAGCGCGCCTTGGATCGCGCCGAGGCCATTGTGCGCGCGGAACTGAAACGCGGCGTCAGCGGTCTGGCGACCATTGGTTCCACCGCTCCCTTCGTCGGTCTGTTCGGAACCGTCGTTGGCATCATCAACGCGTTCAAGGGAATCTCCACCGAAAAGTCCACCGGTCTCGGCGCTGTCGCGGGCGGTATTTCTGAAGCCCTCGTGACCACCGCTATCGGTCTGTTCGTCGCTCTCCCCGCCGTCTGGGCCTTCAACTATTTCACCAACAAGATTGAAGCCTTCGACGTGGAGATGGGTAACTCCAGCTCTGAGTTGATCGACTACTTCTTGAAGCGCTCTCAGCGTGGCGCCGGCGCCACCCGTAAGTAGTCCCTGGCTGCGGAATCCGGCGAGTTGATTCGGCGGGGAGGCGCAAGCCTCCCCGCGATTTCTGCCGAGTTCCAGGAGAACGACCATGAAAATCGAATTCAAAAAAGTTAAGGATAACCCCCCTGTATCCGATATCAACGTCACCCCCATGGTCGACGTGATGCTCGTGCTCCTGATCATCTTCATGGTCATCACCCCCATGCTTCAGCATGGCGTGCAGGTGAACATGGTGAAGACCAAGAACCCGATCGCCATGCAGGATGCCGATAAGAGCGATGCCATCCTCATCGCCGTCACCCGGGACGGCAAGGTGTTTCTCGGCAATACCCAGATGACCGCTGAAGACCTGCCCAACAAGGTTCGCGACCTGCTTACGAACCGCATCAACAAGATGGTTTTTATTCGCTCCGATGCCCGTGCGCGTTATGAAAAAGTCGTCACCGTCGTCGACAATCTCCGCGCCGCCGGCGTCGACCAGGTCGGTCTCCTCACCGAGCAGGTGAAGGATAAAAATGCGCCGAATCAAAATCAACAGAAGGGCGGCAATCCCGCTGGGCAGTAGCCATCCGGGAATTGGGATTTCATAAGGAGTAATTTTTTATGGCAATGGCAGTTGGATCCGGCAAGGGTCCCAAATCCGATATCAACATGACGCCGATGATCGATGTGCTGCTGGTGCTCATCATCATCTTCATGGTCATCACGCCGCTGACGCCGCATGGTCTCGAGGCTCTCGTGCCGCAGCCTCCTCCGCCGAACCAAAAGCCCAATCAGGCCGATCTGCGCACTGTCGTCATTGTGCTCGATAAGGATCACTCCATCAAGATCAACCAGGATCCCGTTACCGAGCAGCAGCTGGGCCCGCGCCTTGAGGAAATTTTCAAGACCCGCGCCGAGCGCGTGGTCTTCGTGAAAGGCGATCCCGATCTGGAATTCGCCGATGTCGCCAGGGCCATCGATGTGGCTCACGGAGTCGGCATCGATAAGGTCGGTTTGATGACTCCTAAATCGGAGGCTGGACAATAAACATGCGCACCGTGATTCTGAGTTCGGCCGTCGCCGCTCTGCTTGTCTTCGGCGCCGGTTGCCAGAAACTGAAATCGCGCGATCAGTTGAACCAGGGTGTCCGCGCATTCCAGGGAGCCCAATACCAGGAAGCCGTCGAGCACTTCAAAACCGCCGTTGAGCTCGATCCCGCTTTCCCCACCGCGCGTCTGTATCTGGCCACCGCCTATTTCCAGCAGTACATTCCCGGCGCCGTTTCGCCCGAGAATGACCAGATGGCTAAGGCGGCTTTCGACAATTTCATGAAGGTGCTCGATCAGGATCCCAAGAACACCGTCGCCATTGCTTCCGTCGCCTCTCTGTACCTCTACCAGAAGAAGTGGGACGATGCCCAGCAGTGGTATGAGAAACTTGTCGCCGTCGATCCCAACAACGCGGATGCCTACTACAGTCTCGGGTTCATTGCGTGGTCGAAGTGGTATCCGGCCTACACCAATGCCCGCCTCGATATGGGCATGAAACAGGACGACCCCGGCCCCTTCAAGGATAAGAAGGTCAAGGAAGATCTCAAAGCCAAGTGGCTTCCCACCATCAACTCCGGTCTGCAGTCTCTCGATAAAACGCTGCAGATCAATCCAGAGTACGAAGATGCGATGTCGTACGAAAACCTGCTGATCCGCGAGCGCGCCGATCTGCTCGACAGCAAGGACGAGTACGAGGCCGCCATCAAGACCGCCGACAATTGGATGCAGAAGGCGCTCGATACGAAAAAAGTGAAAGCCGCCCGCAAGGAGAAAAAAGGCGGCGGCGGTATCGTCGCCGAAGAAAAGTAAACCAGGTGTAGGGCAGGCCGCCGTCCTTCGTGGCCTGCCTCTAACCCCTCCTGCACGGGGCCGGACCCTCGGCCCGTTCCCACATTCCTCCCGGAATCCCCTCCCTTGACTTCGCCTCGCTGCAAGCGCATAGTTCTGCCATGCCGCAAGACCCTGTGCTGCCTCTTGGCGCGGTTCTTTCCGACGAATTCAGCCGGCTCCGTCCCGATTCCGGTTACTGCCGCACGCTCGATGCGGCTGCTCTGTTCCGGCAGGTCCACGCCGAAAAAAAGCCGCTCTCGGCTCTCTGCATTTCCGGCGGCGGCATCCGTAGCGCCACCTTTGCCCTTGGCGCCATCCAGGAACTGGCCGAACAGCAGCTGCTGGAGGACTTCGACTATCTCTCGACCGTCTCCGGCGGCGGCTACATCGGCGGCTGGCTGACCGGCTGGAAGCATCGCGCCGGCGGACTCGCCCAGATCATTCCCTTTCTACGGCGCAAATCGGCTCCCATCCCCTCGGGCGAGCCGGATCCGATACAGCACCTCCGCGAATACAACAAGTATCTCGCGCCCAAGCTGGGCCTGTTCTCCGCCGATACCTGGACACTCGCCGCTACTGTCGTCCGCAACATGTTTCTCAACTGGCTGGTTTTCATCCCGCTCCTCATGGCCGCGCTCCTCGTTCCCCGCTTGACGCTTTCCATCGCCCGCTTCGATCCCGGCCCGGGCATTAGCGACGCGCTCTCCACCGTCATTTTCATCGCCAGTGCTGCTCTGTTCGCCATCGGCATCTTCAATATGATGCGCTACCTGCCCGGGGTGGGAGCCCGCCGGCACTCCGAAATTGATTTTCTGAAATGGGTGCTGGCGCCGGTAATCCTCGCCGCCCTGGCATTCATCATCAATGATTCCTGGTTCTACGACGATGCCGCCGAGTCCAGCCGCTATTTGGGTTATCCGCAAATGCTTGCCGGCGTGACGGTGCCGGTCTTCGCCGGTTGCCTGGCTTTTCTGGTATCGTGCCGCAAGCCCCTCAAGCAACAATTCTTTCTCTGGTTCGGCATTACGGTTGCCGCGCTACTGAGCGGCGGCATCGGCGGTACCACCGCCTGGTGGTTGGCCAATCACTTTTATGCGGAAGGGTCATGGCCGGTCTACACGACCCTGGCGGCTCCCGTTCTGTTACTCGCGCTTACCCTCGCCGGCTGCCTGTTCGTCGGCCTCTCCAGCCGTCTGCTCAAGGACGAAGACCGGGAATGGTTGTCTCGCGCCGGAGCCTGGCTGCTCCTCTATATCGTTTGCTGGACGGCGCTCAGTGCCCTGGTGCTGATTGTTCCCGGCGAGGTGCTGCAGTTGGGCGTTTGGATGCGTTCGGCGCTCGCGGCCGCCGGCGGCCTCGCCGGCTGGATGAGCGCGCTTGCCGGTTACAGCGACCGCAGTGCCGCCACCGCCAATACCCGCGCGCCCAAGGGAGTCTCGTTGACGCGCCTCGGCACGGTGCTCGCAGCCCCGGTCTTTGCCGTCGTCTTCCTGGCGTCCCTCGCGATGTTGACAAGCTGGTTGCTTGCTTTAACTGGCTTGAGCCCTGCCGACTGGCGCAGTCCGGAAACGCTGGAAGGCACGCGTGTCGAGTCCATTCTTTTGGCCGGCGCCGTTCTTCTGCTGATTTCCTGGTTCATGGCCCGTTACATCAATATCAACAAGTTTTCCCTGCAGGCGATGTACCGCAACCGCCTCATCCGCGCCTATCTCGGGGCGTCCAACCCCGCTCGCGACGCTGTCCCGTTCACCGGTTTTGCTGAAAGCGACAACCTCGAAATGCACAGGCTCGATCCCGCGCAGAAGCCGTTCCACCTCGTGAACGTGACCCTCAACCTCGTTGCCGGACAGCGCTTGGCCTGGCAGGAGCGGAAGGCCGAGTCCTTCACCATCAGCCCGCTCCATTGCGGCTCCGCCGATTTGGGCTATCGCGCTTCAACCGGCTATGCCGATGGCATCACCCTGGGCACCGCGGTCGCCATCTCCGGCGCCGCCGCCAGCCCGAATATGGGCTACCACTCTTCGCCCATCATTGGTTTCATCATGACCCTCTTTAACGCGCGCCTCGGCTCCTGGCTCGGCAATCCGGGCGCCGCCGGGGCCAAAGCGTGGAAGCAAGCCGGTCCGACCTCCGCTGTCGGCTCTCTGGTGCGCGAGGCCTTCGGCCTGACCAACGATACCAGTCAATGGGTGTATCTCTCCGACGGCGGCCATTTCGAAAACCTCGCCCTCTATGAAATGGTGCGCCGCCGCTGCCGCTACATCGTCGTGCTCGATGGCGGCTGCGATGCGGACTACACCTACGGCGATCTCGGCAATGCCTTGCGCAAAATTCGCATCGATCTGAAAATCCCCATCGACTTCGACGCGCCGTCCTTCGAGACCTTGCGCGGTAAGACCACCCGTTGCGCGCTCGCCCGCATCCGCTACGATGCCGTCGATACGGCGGCGCCTGACGGCTATCTCGTCTATGTCAAACCCCTGATGCGCGGTAATGAATCCCCGGACGTTGTCAGCTATTTCAGCGGCCATCCCGATTTCCCGCATGAAACCACGGCCAACCAGTTTTTCAGCGAATCGCAGACCGAAAGCTACCGCGCCTTGGGCGCTCAGACGATCTCCGAGATCTGCGGCGGGTGGGACGGCAAGCTGGGCCTTCCCGGCCTCGTAGCCTACCTGTTCACGCCCAAGAAGGCCGCCGCGGCCGCATCGTGATGGCTGGCGCACCTCCCCGTAGATCAATCGATCGCGGAATGAGCTTGCTTGGAGTATTCAGCCCAGAGGCGCTGACTGCTTCAATGGGGCCGCGATCAATTGATCGCGGAATTGCGATCCGCGCCCGATAGGCCGCCGCAAGACTCGTGCTTCAATGGGGCCGCGATCAATTGATCGCGGAATTCTTTGAAGGCGTGGTGCAGCGCAGCTACGGGGCTTGGCTTCAATGGGGCCGCGATCAATTGATCGCGGAATTGACCCGGTCTACTCGAACATCCTCACCGGTCAGGCGCTTCAATGGGGCCGCGATCAATTGATCGCGGAATTACGGCCGGCCAGTTGTTCCGCGGCGGCGCCAACGCGCTTCAATGGGGCCGCGATCAATTGATCGCGGAATTGCGACGTGCTCATCCCGGATGCCCAGAACATCGCAGCGCTTCAATGGGGCCGCGATCAATTGATCGCGGAATTTCGGGCGTGATCTACGCAGGAACAGTGAACGCCGATGCTTCAATGGGGCCGCGATCAATTGATCGCGGAATTGGTTACTTGCCTTGTGCTTACAACCCAAGATTACAGGCTTCAATGGGGCCGCGATCAATTGATCGCGGAATTGGTCAAAGGGTCCGGCGTGACGCGCGGCTTCTGCTTGCTTCAATGGGGCCGCGATCAATTGATCGCGGAATTCAGATGGTGCTGCGGGTCCAGGGGCGCGTCTTGACCGCTTCAATGGGGCCGCGATCAATTGATCGCGGAATTGGGTTCGTCATGGCGGCCTGATGCGATGCTGCCTGGCTTCAATGGGGCCGCGATCAATTGATCGCGGAATTGACGAAGACGGCGAAGGCGCCCAGATAGGGAGTCCCGGCTTCAATGGGGCCGCGATCAATTGATCGCGGAATTTCGTTTGGTTGTCGCTCATCCGGGACCGGGGATGTTACGCTTCAATGGGGCCGCGATCAATTGATCGCGGAATTAAGGAGCGCGTGGCCGGCGCCATCGCGGCGACCAAGGCTTCAATGGGGCCGCGATCAATTGATCGCGGAATTTCCCGATGACACGCCATCGCATTGGAAATTACGTCGCTTCAATGGGGCCGCGATCAATTGATCGCGGAATTAAAAGGGCGGGATCACCGCATGGCCGGCCGTTCCCGGCTTCAATGGGGCCGCGATCAATTGATCGCGGAATTCGGTCACGAACGCACTACTAGCGGCCGGCGAACTGGCTTCAATGGGGCCGCGATCAATTGATCGCGGAATTTACCCGCCGCAGTTGAACCGCGAGGCCGTCACCTCGGCTTCAATGGGGCCGCGATCAATTGATCGCGGAATTAGCCCAATCTCGTCGATGAGATTCTGAATCGTCTGGCTTCAATGGGGCCGCGATCAATTGATCGCGGAATTACGTCAGCGCAGCCGGTAATATGCAGGTCATCGCTGCTTCAATGGGGCCGCGATCAATTGATCGCGGAATTCCATTGTCTAATGCAACTCCGATTCCGTTTTTATCAGCTTCAATGGGGCCGCGATCAATTGATCGCGGAATTGAAGGTGGATCAGAAGGGGACGCATCTGGCGACGAGGCTTCAATGGGGCCGCGATCAATTGATCGCGGAATTGGGGCAGACCCGGACTCGTCCTGATGGCACGTCTAGGCTTCAATGGGGCCGCGATCAATTGATCGCGGAATTTCTTGACCGAAAGGACAATGTGTACCCGCGCAAAGAGGCTTCAATGGGGCCGCGATCAATTGATCGCGGAATTCTCGTAAGATCGCCCGCCGCATTCTCGGCAAGATCGCTTCAATGGGGCCGCGATCAATTGATCGCGGAATTGTGGTCCGCACTCGCTGGCAAAGAGGGCAAGTTTCCGCTTCAATGGGGCCGCGATCAATTGATCGCGGAATTGAAACGAGTGCGAAGGCATGTGCGGAGTATAAGCTAGCTTCAATGGGGCCGCGATCAATTGATCGCGGAATTCCAAGGTTGGCTTACTGAAGACCCCGCCATCATCGAGGCTTCAATGGGGCCGCGATCAATTGATCGCGGAATTGGTCTTGCGGTTTCATTATTCAGGGCGGATTCCGGCGCTTCAATGGGGCCGCGATCAATTGATCGCGGAATTGGCGTAGGCGGAAAGGTCGGGGTTCAAGGGATTCTTGCTTCAATGGGGCCGCGATCAATTGATCGCGGAATTGATTTCGGCCGTGATGCCCGTCAGGTTGCCTTTAACGCTTCAATGGGGCCGCGATCAATTGATCGCGGAATTCCGCCTACAGTGTTCAGACCCATCACACTGAAACGGCTTCAATGGGGCCGCGATCAATTGATCGCGGAATTGGCCTGCTGGAGTGCCAGCGTTCACCGGGTCTTCGGGCTTCAATGGGGCCGCGATCAATTGATCGCGGAATTACGGCTTCCACCGTTGGGGACTTCTCGATCGCAGCCAGCTTCAATGGGGCCGCGATCAATTGATCGCGGAATTGAAGGCCACGGCAGCGGCAACGAAGACCGCGGCCAAGCTTCAATGGGGCCGCGATCAATTGATCGCGGAATTCGATCGCCGCGACCAGCCATTCGTGGAGCTTCTTAGCTTCAATGGGGCCGCGATCAATTGATCGCGGAATTAAGGCTCGGGCTCGGGTGACAGGCGTATCCGATCCCGCTTCAATGGGGCCGCGATCAATTGATCGCGGAATTCGCATCGCCCGGCCAGGTCTTGCCGTACGCCGGGCGCTTCAATGGGGCCGCGATCAATTGATCGCGGAATTGCGGCCGGCGACGTCACGATCCGGCTGCTCGTGGCGCTTCAATGGGGCCGCGATCAATTGATCGCGGAATTAAGGTGATCGGCGCAGACGGCCAGGCGCTACAGCCCGCTTCAATGGGGCCGCGATCAATTGATCGCGGAATTGAATACTCATTCGGCCCCGCAATCGTCCACTGAATCGCTTCAATGGGGCCGCGATCAATTGATCGCGGAATTCAGCCGTTAATTTGGGCCATCACGACAGCCGGCTTGCTTCAATGGGGCCGCGATCAATTGATCGCGGAATTATCAGGGGAAATTATGAAAATCGAACGCAGGACCTTGCTTCAATGGGGCCGCGATCAATTGATCGCGGAATTGACACTGGAGACTGTCCCAGTGGCCCCGCCTCCAGCGCTTCAATGGGGCCGCGATCAATTGATCGCGGAATTACGCCATCATCGATGAGGAGCTGCGGGTATCGATTCGGCTTCAATGGGGCCGCGATCAATTGATCGCGGAATTGCACCAACGTCGCCCGGAATATCGGGATTGGCCTTGCTTCAATGGGGCCGCGATCAATTGATCGCGGAATTTTGACAACAGACAACAAACGCGCCAATGTTGTCAGCGGCTTCAATGGGGCCGCGATCAATTGATCGCGGAATTAGCCTCTCCCCTATCCTATTCTGTTTTCAAAGATCCGCGGTCCAGCCGCGAGCGGGTGCCGCCAGCTTCCCACCGGCGCACGGCGCTCCCGCCGACTCTCACTCCATCTTCCTGACTTCCCAATCTTTCTTTCTCCGCGAGCAGCCCCGGGCATCTCGCTGCCGACCCGCCGCTCGCGCCCTCCTTCATCGCGTCGTGAACACCGGATATTCCCCAATTTCCCCGTCCAGCACTCGTGCCAGGAGCCGCGCCTGGATCTCCAGCATCCGCCGGTAGCTCACCCGGTACTCGAACAGCGGATGCGTCACCAGTGTGTCCATCCTTAGCTCATACGCCCGCAAAAATCCCTTCCGCCCCACCGCCGTCAGCGCCACCGACCCGCCCACCCGCACGAAGTCCCGCGCCGTCACCATTCCCGTGTTCACTGCCGTCAGCACCGCCGAGTCCGCAATCAGCGGCCGGAACGGTTCCATCAAGTCCAGCGCCAGCGCCGGCCGCCCGAACCGCGGCTGATGGTAATACCCCACGTACGGATCGAACCCCACCGCGTAGCACGCCACCGTCAAATCCTTCGCCAGCAGGCTGTACCCCAACGACAGCAGCGCATTCACCGGATCGCGCGGCGGCCTTCGGTTCCGTCCCTCGAAATCGAACGTCAGCCCCTCCACGCCCCGTTCTTCGTCCGGCTTGATCATCCCGCCGAATTCCGCGAAGTACAGCCGCGCCGCGTTCCCCTCGATCCCCAGCAGCTCCGCCAGCGACCCCGCGCGTTCCGCCCGCTCCGCCATCTCCTTCAATCCCGCCAGCGCCGCTCGCGGCGGCTCTATATGGTTGCGTTGCAGCAGCGTCCGCTGGTTGCGGATCTTCCCCGCCACCAGCCGCCGCGCCAGCCCCCGCGCGAAATACTCTTCCTCGGCCAGCCGGAACTGGCTGCGCCGCAGGAACACGTTTTTCTCGTTCAGTCCGGTCGTGATCCCGTAAAACCACCCGCCCATCGAAAAGTAACAGACCGGCACCCCGGCCTCGCACAGCGCCTGCACCGCCTGTGTCGAAACCTGCACGTTCCCCATTAGGCTCACTTGGCAGATCTCCCCCAGCCGCACTTCCTGCACCACCGTGTCTTTGTCTTTCACCTGTAGCACCGCGCCCGATTTGCCCACCCGCACCCCTTGGCTGTTCAGATACAGCGGCCGCAGTTCGCTCCGCGGCGTGATCAGCGGCCGCACTTCCCGCTTCACCGGCTTGCGCCGCGCGCCCTCGAACAACCCCAGTTGCTCCGGCTCCCCAGCGTTCGCCCCGTCCGCCGCGCTCCACGTCTCGTCCGGCAGGCAGATCCCCACCAGCGAGCACCCCGGACACTTCGGCGAATCCACCAGCGGCGGTGGAATCTCCCCGGCCGCCGCTGTCGCCCACGCCCGCCCGATCAGACCCTCCGTCTCCGCCACCAGCGCCGCGTCGAACTCCACCCGCACCCGCTGCCCGGTCTTCCGGTAATACACGATCCCTTCCCGGCACTCATACCCGTTATCGCGCAGCACCAGCCCTTGGACCGCCAGTTGCGCCCGGTCCGAAGGCCACAGCTCCAGCCCGTCCTTCCCCTCGCGCGGCTTACCGTGCTTGTAATCCACCGGGGTGACTACCTGTCCTTCGGCCTCCACCAGGTCCATCTTGGCGATCACCCGCAGCCGCTCGCTGGCCAGCGTCACCGACCGCGCGTGAATGGATTCCGGCAACTCGCCCGGCTGGGGCAGGGCAGTGGCCTTCTCGTCCACGCGTTGATGCTGCACCGCGCCTTCGATCGTATCCACGCTTTCCGCGAACAGCCCCTCCACCCATTCATAGAAGAACAGTCGCGGGCAATAGGAAAACTCGTTGACCATCCGCGCCGGCAAATAATCCGGCAGTCGATTCTCGGCAGCTTGTGGCAGCGCACTCATAAGTCAACGCGGGAAATCCCACGTTCAAAACCGTCTGATCTTCGAAGATTCCAGTCTGCACAAGCCCTGGTGGGGCAGGCTTTCAGCCTGCGGACCCGCTTTCAGCGGGTCCAGCCGGTGCGGGAGCGCTGGCCCCTTTGTAACTCCAATACCTCTCACCGTCCCATTCCCCTCACACAATAATGCAAGGCGCATCGAGCGCCGTATACGCTTTCCCCAACGCCGTAATGACCCGGTCCCCGCGCCCCTCGGCGGGCCCGAGATTGACGAACAGCACCTGGTCCTCGGTATGGTGAATAATCTTTGCCAATTCCGCCCGGCACCGCGCCAGATCCGACGCCGTCAACTGGCATTCGAAGACGGAATACTGCAGATGATCCCCAAACCCCCGCATAGTTTGAAACACCTTCCGCAGCCGCTTGTCCTCGCAGATGTCGTAACAAACCAGGTAAGACGTGCGCATCTTAGACGGCTCCGCCGGCAGCCGCTCGGTAAGTCAACTCCGACGGGCGGAAGCTTACCATATATTTATTCGGCTTAAAACGAGTGCTCTGATAACTAGCCACGACCCCCCGGGTCTCCAACTCACTCTCTTTGGCATCGGGTAACCAGGCCAAAAGCGACTGGAGGGCATCGAGGCCTATCGGGTCCCGCCACACCGGCCAGTGATAGATGAATTCGCGGCGTTCCCGTTGGAACGATCGAACCGTCAATCGTCCCGCGTAGAAACACGGAAATAGCGGCAGGCTCTCAAAGGCCAGCCAGACCGCCGCACGGACCCCGGCATTCGCCATCGAAGTAGGCGCTTTATAGGTGAACGCCCCCAGTTTCATCGTGCTCGGGTCCCATCCCAGCGAGTGCTGATCGTCCTCGTACTTCCATGGCCCGAACAGAGCTTCCCGGTACGCATCTGCGGTCGTTTTTCCCCGGTCTCGTCCTTCCGCTAGCGACGTTGCGAGGCGCACGGCGTCTGCAAGGAACCGCTGCCGGGCCACGCTCATATCAAACGGTGTCGATTCTATCTTCCCGTCACGGCTCAACTCCAATTCGGTTCCAAACGCCGCAAACCAATCTGCGGTTTCGCGGTTCCGCAAGTCCGCCGTCTTTAACGCTTCTCTTGCCGCTATTCGAAACTCCTCCCGGGACGCTGTTTTGATCTGGTCCCGCCAAGTCAGTTCCATGCGTCCCGCGGCTTGCTTCACATCCTCCATCAGGGCCGAGACAAACTCTTGACGGCTCGCCTCTCTCGGCGTAAAGAGTACGGCTGTGTCCAGGCCGGAATTCTCCGCAAACCCCAGCTTCGATCCTCGGAACTCGGGGATACGGTCACAGATCCGAAGGCAGCCAAATGCCGCCATCGCGGCCAATGGGACGTCCGCACGCAGCCCTGTCAATTCCAGCCGGTTCATTTGCGTTCTTCCTCCTCTTCTCGTGAGCGGACGCAATCCGCGCGTCGTACAAACATTTCCAGATACGCCAGCCCCCACCAGCCATACTTGCGGGTCAATCGCCAGTACCGATCCACCCAACCTGAATCAATTCGCGCCACACGATATACATCCCGTACTGAAAGCTCGCGACCATCGATCTGCCCTCGGATTTCGTAATCACCCGCGGACCACACCGGTGGCAGCGGCCTGCCATACCCGTGATGCGTTCCGATCAGGTGCAGCGCCAATTCCCGGTCGCAGTCTTCGGGCCACGTCACGCCCTTTTCCGCCAACGCCACTGAAGCAAACTCATGTCGGGCTCCAGGCGGAAACTCGTGGTCATAGTGCCGGCCGCCATCACCCTTCGCCCATGGCTTAGCACCGGTGTTGCCGAGTTTTAATTGAAACCGCACATCCCATTTCCCGAGATCATGGAGCTTCGCTGCCTCGTCTACGGCCGCCAAAACTTCTGACCGGAGACCGCATTTTTCCCCAAACTCTCTCGCCTTTTTCCCAACTCGCTCCATGTGCTCGTCGAGCAAGACCTGTACAGTCTCGCAAGACTCGTCGCCTTCGTCCGTCTCGTCCACGTCTGTCGTTGTCGGAGCTTTCGTCGACAATCGCCACTGCACCAACAGAGCATCACCGGAGCCGTAATTCCGCGCCCGGTTCCATCCCTCTGCTGGTACGTCTTTCGCGATCCATTCCTTCAATTGACGCGCCGCGTCGTCATCGTCCTTGGCAACCCGCTCCAAAAGATCCAGCAGCTTCTTCTGCGAATCGCGGTCCTCTGGCTGCGGAAAGAGCACTTGCGGATGCACCCGCAACCTTCTTTTACCTCCGCCTTGCGCCGCCCGCACCTTGGCACACTCATCCCCAATGTCGAGCACCGCTTTCTTCGATTCGGGGTTCCACCCAAACTTGTCACATCCACCCTCGCTTGAACGAACCACGAGCGTGTCTCCCGCACGTATCGCGCCCAGATTCCCCATCTCCAGATCTTCGGTTTTCGGGCCGCGCCAGATCAGAAATTCGCGCTTGCGGGCACTCGTAGCTTCTGTCTCGTCGCTGCCGACACCTTCGAGATCCGCTACGGCACTGCTCCCGCCACCGAGCCAACGGCGCGCCGCACCGATCGGCACAGGTAGTGCCTCGGTCGATAGCGGCGGTACCACCTTCAAGATCTCCTGCCATGTGGCCGGGTCGTCTTCGTCCAGATCGGCTCGCCACACGATCTGAACGTCTGTCTCCACTGGATCAGGCCCATGCAGAAATGGCGCCACGTCAGGATCTGCCGACGGCTTTGGGTTCGTCTGCGCCCACGCATCCAGATGCGCCGGAAAGAGCAACGGCGCTTCTTTCTTCGTTGTGTTGAGGTCAGCAGGCCACTCGCGTAATGCTGTTATGCCAAAGTCGATGGGGGACGATCGCTCGTTTAGCCATTCCCACGTACGATCCGCGATACCCCCGTAGACCCAGTCCTTGGAGCGCTTCCCCTTCAAAATGACGCCTCGCGAAACGCTCTCTTGCCCCAGCCGGTTCAGCCTGCCGAACCGCTGCCGCAGCGCATCCATTGGCGCGACTTCGGTCACCAGCGCGTCGAAGTCCAGATCAGCGCCGACTTCCACTGTCTGCGTTGCCACCACAAACAGAGGCGCCGCATCTCTCGATCGGTCTGCCTTCATCCGCTCTAGATATTGTTCTCGTAATTGGTCGGCGTCGTAAGGGCGGATCCGGCCTGTAAGCAAAACCTTGTCGACTGTGCCGAGTTGCTCGAAGGTAGCCCGCGCGGCTCCTACTGTGTTGAGGACGACTCCGACCACACCGGCCCCCTCCCGCCGTAGCCGCAGCGCCTCCGCGCTTGCCGACTCTGCCAGGTTAGATCCCTCCCTTAAGTCAGCGAGCTTCCGTGCCCAAATCCGCGGCTTCAGCGCCTCGCATTCCAGATCATCTGCCTCTAACCCGAATGCCCCGTCAACCGTGGCCGACATCGGTACGAATCTTAGCCCCGCTGCCGGGGCCTTCTCGCGCCACGCATCGCTCTGATACCGCTCCACCATACTCAGCGTTTCTAAGAAGGGCCTCGAAAGGTGGGCTTCGTCCACGATGATCAAGGCGTCATTTCCCACCAGCCCGGCGTGCATAGGTCGGCGCGAGTCGCTGATCCCATACCCCCGGAACAATAAGCGTGATCCAACCTGATCTACGGTGGACACGCATACCAACGGCTGGTTTGGCGTGTCGGCCCATGAGTCGCTCCGGTACATTCCCCCGCGCATCACCGCGACTTTCAGTGCATGCGCTTCTGGGCCGCTGAGCTTCAGAAGTTGGTCGCGAACCCACGCGCACTTCCCTTCGTTAACTGCTGCCGCCAATGTCAGTGCGTGCCGATGCACATCGTCCACCACAAGCCGCCGGTCCACGACGAAGAAAATCCGCATCGCCGCGTTCCGTTGCTGTGAGCCGGCTTGCGCCGCCAGCGCATACACCGCGACATCGATCACCGACGTCTTGCCGCATCCGGTCGGGATCGCGATCGCGTCCGGCCAGTTGCCGTTCACAGCCTGGGAGGCCAGCCGTTCTTGCCAAGGGAACGGCGGTCGGCTGTGAACGGCTTGGTAGAATTCCGCAAAGCCTAAGCCGCTCACTTTACGCCCCTCCTTCCGGGCGCATCAGTCCCAACCCGAAGTACCTTCCTGCCCCCAGCAACACCGGCCCTCGCACCGGATTCGCAAATTCGATCGTTGCGTGAACGCCCCAACGTGCTCGGTCCTCGCTCGGGCGGCGCAGCCGGAACGCCGGAACCGGCGATACACCTTTCATTTGCGAATATGGTCCGTGTTCCACGCGCGCCGGATCCGGCAATCCAATCCGCCGGCAACTCGCCGAGAGAATCTGCTCGACCGTCGGCCCTCCCTTCTTCGGGAACTTGTCAAGCAAAATCGGCGTCACCGTTTTCCATACCCGTGAAGTTCGCGTCCATGTTGCCGGCCGCAACGCTTGTTTGGGCGCACTCTCGTCCGCCGGCTCCAATTCCCATCGGCCAAGCCCCGGCAAATGTAACCCGTTCTCAACCAGTCGTTCGCACGCCGCTAAAACATTCCGCCGGTCCTCGATCGAGACCGCCCGCGGTAGGACGACCGCGAACCCCATCAGGTGTCCATCCCCGTAGTCGCCACGCACGAAGGGCAGGGCAGCGATAGCGCAATGTGTGTCGCCGTTATGCCCGTGGATTAACTCCGTGATCGCTCCCGAACTTCCAGCGTTACTCATGAGCGCCTTCCGAACCGCTTCGCTAAGGCTAAGTGTTCCTTCGATCGGCAGCCCAGGGCCCGCCGATTTCCGGAAAACGACCATCGAACCGAACTCGGAAGCTCCCGTCTCCGCCAGCTCCCTCTCGACTGGCCGATAGCGTTGCTGCGCTCCCGTTGAAACCTGTTGCCCCGCTTCAAACAACCACTCCAACTCCGCCAGTCGGCCCTGGTTGGCCACACGGAGAACGTAATCGCCCGCGCTGTCCGGTGCATAGTTCGGCTCGGGGGCTGTCTCACTGACTCGCATGCGAGTGAGTGAACATGCCTTGCCCAGATAGGCCGTCCGCGACGCGACCACGTCGAGGGCCGATGCGGTCTCGGCCGGAGCCTCCGCGTTCTTCCAGATGAAATACACCGTCGCTTCTGAAGGCCCCTGTGCCGGGAAGTACCGCGGCTGTTTGCCGCGAATGACCGGCGGGCCATCGCCAGGGTAGTTCGTCGGCACAAACGCTTGTACCGCTACCGCCTCACCAGCAGTTCCTGCCCGTATATGCGGCGGCCCTTGGCGCTCCAGCCACTCCAGCGCCGCCTTTTCTCTGGCATCATTCCCGTTCTCGAAGTATGCCGCCGCTAGCGCCGAAAAGAGCCGCCCAGGATGCGGAGGCCACTCGATTTCCGCTCGATCTCGGAAGCTACCCGCAAATACCCTGCCCAACAGATATTCCACTTCCAACGCAAGCACGGTTAGTCTCCTTCTACCGCGGCCACGGCCTTGTCGCTGAACGCGACCAGTTTCAAAAGGTCTGGTTTCGGTTCGAGCCGGATGGTGCCCGGATGCCACGTAAGCCCTCCCTTGGCAGCCCCTTCCAAGGTTCGCTTCAGCGCTTGCTCGGCGGCCGCCGAATCTAGGCCGAACTTTTCGCGGTCCTGCTCGGTCCTCCCGATCAGTTCGAATTGCTGCGCCTCGACTGGCACTAGTTGGCACCGGGAGCGTAGCTGATATCCTGCTTCCTGGTGAAGTGTCATTGCATATAGCCCTAACGCCGCAACCGCCGCGCGGCCGGCTGCATCCCGCTCCGCGGAACCGCCGCCGTTCGCATCCGGAAAACGCAACCGCCTCAGTTGCGTCAGCGAGAGTACGCTCGTCTGCACCGCCTCTCGAAAGGTCACTCCGCCATCCGCGATGGTGGGCGTCACATTACCGTGATTGATCTCCGAAGGCCGCACTGTCTTCCCCTCGGGCTTCTTCGCCTTCTTGCCGTCAGCAGGTGGTTCTACGAATTTCCACATTTCCCCGTCATCCGTCTTGGCGATCACATCCTTCACCAATTTGATTCCCAACGGATCGATTCGCGAAGAAGTCCGTTTTCCGGCAATCACGTCGAATGCGATAATCTCGGAAACCAGGGAGCGTGCGATCTTCGCCGTATTCACACCGCCGCCCGATTGCGAGTCCCAGGTCCCGAACAACAGCGCCGTCGGCGCATACTCGAAAAATGGGGTCGCATTCCAGGCGCGCGCCGCGACGAGCCGCTTCCCGTTTTCCGAATCTCGAAAGGCTTTCCCACCCCACATCGAATCGCGGAGAATCGCATCGTGTACGCGATGCGGCACTGTCAGAGACGTGATCGTCTCATGTCCCGGAACGTTCATTTCGAACACCGGCATCACAAACCGGCCCGCCCGGAATGCGTCGAGCAACGCTTCCTCGAACCGGTTGGCCTGGCTCTGGACGGAGTCAAGGAGGACAGTATCAACAGCCTGCCCGCCGATAAACCGTTTTTCGAAGGCGTATGCCCCGCCTTCATAGGTTGGCGGAAAGACCTTGTCTCCCGCGCCGCCCGCCGGTTGTAGACGAGTGATCGAACGGATCGCAGTCAACTCCCCGCGAGATCCGCGCATCAATACTTGAACCAATTCATCAGCAGTCATCAGAACCTTTCCTTTGTTTGACGAATGTTCGGCGGCGGCAACGCGTCGCCGGAGCAGGTTGGCGGATTACACCGTTTCAGCTATAAAAATCTGATCAGACGGCGCGGAAACGTGCAACTCGTTCGATCAACGAGGTGGGGCTGTTTGCGGAGACAATATCGTCGGCTACAGCCGGCGAGTTGGTCGTGCGGTGGCACGGGCAATCGTCGAAACGACAATGCGCTCCTCCCTTTCG
>Ga0070734_10000605_pt1 | contig 69162 bp, 41 predicted proteins | sample Coa_R1_8_FD_66444 | JGI IMG/M metagenome (GOLD analysis project Ga0070734, IMG submission 66444) | Surface soil microbial communities from Centralia Pennsylvania, which are recovering from an underground coalmine fire - Coalmine... | ecosystem: Environmental > Terrestrial > Soil > Unclassified ...
GTGCAGCGGGGACTTTTTCGGGGACGGAAAGAAAATCAGACGACGGGTCATTCGCCAACACCGCATACACAGGACGCTACACGGTCAACAGCGATTGCACGGTCACGGCGACTCGCACGATCCCAAATCCAGGAACCTCGGGGGCTCATGTTATCGCCGGCTCAGATGGTAGAGTTACACCAATCCGCGCCTGGATATGGAAAGGGGACCAACGCGACATTGAATATTGCTTTATTGAGAATGATTCCAAGACCAAAATTACCGACAACGACGTGTTCCTTTGCCAGGGCGGTCTTAATGCATGGTGACGCTAACGTGCTAATAAAGACAAATTAATCACCCCATCACCAAATATCCAAGCCAACGATTTTGGGACTTTGTCGGTGGCGAAGTTGGAAGAACCTGTCGTCAGGTGCGCCCAACGTGATCTCCAGGCCAAGGGATGTACGCACGACATTCCTTGGCCTCGCTCCTAAAGATGGAGCTCCATGTTCCAGATAGTACACGTAAAGATAGAGAGGGTACTTCCATAGCCCACTGCGGTTGCGGGTGACGCGCCAGCGCCCCACTCCCCTAGCGCCAGAAATTCTCAAACCCATTGCCGCTTCCGCTCAAAACGCCAGTTGTGGACCGTCTCAGGCTTGTAACCCACTTATTTGTCAATAACGTAAGCTTTTCCACCGACCGGCAACCAGCGGAAATGAAAAGCCTTTCCTGATTTCCACAGAAAAGCAAGAAATTCACGGATTTCTTTCAGCAGAGGACCTACCAGAGCTTGTGGCTATCAGCCCGACGATGTTGTTCAGACACCACATTCACAGCGTGGGTGAGTAGCGTCTTATCCATGCTGATGGATTCGCCGATCTTGAATACATCGCTCGGTTTGTGAACCCACTCAGTCCCTCTCGCCAATCTCACTCCAGCAAAGCTAACGTCAAGCGGCCAATGCGACCAACTCATATCCAGATTCTATCCGGTGTGTTTGTGTATGTTCGCGTTGGTAGCTTATTACCCTGTATTTATCCCCAAGCGCCATTCCCAATTCTCGACTGATGGAACCAACGGCGGCATCGTCCTTTCCTCGTAAGGCAACAGTCCGTGCAGTTACCAGTTGGGTAATTCGAAAAAGAATGTTCTCAACATCGGACTCTAGCCGCACACATTCATAGCAATGTTCAGTTGCTGTCATCTGATTAAACCAATGTAGCAATATTTAAGATTTAGACCGAAATCAAACGTGGGGTTGTTTCTAGCTAACCGTGATAGCAAGGAAAGGCCATCGCCAGAAGCTGGACGAAGGCTAACCGGTTCCTGACAATGGCCATTTCCTTTACATGGGGTGACCCAATGGGGGATCAGCGCAAGTACGAGTTTGCTCAGATCCTTCTCTCGTTTAGATGCAATTTGTGAGTAGATCGCGTGGAAAAACGACGAGGTAATTTACGCCATTCCGTCTCAACATAGGGACGCCCATCACGCAAAACGTTCTGGATTGGGTTAACGGGCTTACTGGCCTTTTGCGCCAACTTCCGTCGTTTGTTCCTGGCCATTGCGCGGCGGCATACGCCCGGATACTATCGACAATCACAAATAGGCGTAACTCGTGTTTCATGAATCCCCCGGCCCTCCAGGGAAAGAGAGCCCGGTTTTTATCGGCCAACGCCGAGCATGCTCAGGAACGAAGGGGAACAACACATTCCTGATCCCGCCAATAATTAGATCAAAACAGAAAAGCAGAATTGCCTTATTGATATAAGGCGATATGGAAATAGACTTTACATCGCCCAGTAAAGCAAGGCCGCATCCCTGAGTGCCGCCCTTGATGTTTTCAATGCGGCCTTTACGCCAAGTTGCGCCGTTTTCGACCCGACAATTGCGTAGCGGCATGCACCTGGGTACTCTCAACTAAGACAAATAGGAAACCTTCGCTTCATTGACCCCGGCCATCTGGGGAAAGAGGGCCGGGGGATTATCCAACGCCAAACTTCCACTTCATTTCCACGGCATCGCCAGCAACCTTTTAATGCAATTCGCCTACTGCTTGACCGCCTTCTCTATCCCTGGATGCACAATCCACGACCGCAACACATCCTCCACAACCCACTCCTCCAGTTCCCACTCGTGTGCGATCTGCTCCACCGATCGGCCGTCCATGAAATTGCCTATTGTTCGCTTACATCACATCCAATGAGCAAGGGCAAAATTGATTCCATGCCTTACCGTTGCCAACAGTTCTTTCCCATTCTCAGCACGAGATCTTGCTTTTTTCCACATCTCACCCCGGGCTTAGGCCTTCTGGGTCCCTACCGTGCGCCGGTGAAACCGATGAGTTGTAGTGAATGAAAGAGTCACACAGTGAAAAGCCTAGCAAGCCACACTGGCCCCGAGTCATGCGGAATCACTCGCAAGGGTGATGCCGAAGCGTTGACAGGGGAAAGTGCGGGCCAGGTTACTGAATCGCGAAAAACCCATAACTCCGGGATGCCGACTCCCTTGGTAGGGGGCGGAAGGCAACATCTCGTACACCGCTATTGCAAGGGGTGCGAGAATCCCGCGCGGTCGAAGATCCTGGCACGCATGGACACAACTCAGACGGGAACCGGGATGTCCCCTGTTCTCCCGGAGCATAGTAAAAGACCGGGACGCATCGGGAAGTCTAAGGACGCAAAACCGATGATGAACGAGCATGGGAAGTCGGACGGATTCATAGTACCGAAGAAGTCCCCGAACAAAACCGAAGCTGCTAAAGCAATGGGGGCGGAGGGGATGAAGGGAAGGAATCCGACCAAAGGAAACTCGATCCAGCAAAACACGCGCCGGACACAGAGCCGGGAACACGTGAACAGTGCGTTGGAACGGGTACGTACAGTCGCTAGAAAAGATAAGCAGGCACGGTTCACCGCACTCCTACACCACATCTACGACCGTAATGCCTTGGAGTTCGCTTACTTCAATCTGAAGAAAAGTGCAGCCCCAGGAACGGATGGAGAAACGTGGCAGCACTACGGCGAGGCCCATGAGGAAAATCTCCAGGACCTTTCCCATAGACTGAGGCGAGGAACGTATCGAGCCAGGCCGGTTCGGAGAACGTACATCCCCAAGGCAGACGGTCGGCAACGACCGCTCGGCGTCACGGCGTTGGAAGATAAGCTTGTCCAACGAGCGACGGTGGAGGTGCTCAATGCGATCTACGAGACTGACTTTCGGCCCTTCTCCTATGGGTTCCGACCGGGACGCAGCCAGCATCGAGCATTGGATGCGTTGTACGTTGGGATCAATAAGAGGCAGGTGAACTGGATTCTCGATGTGGACGTAAAGGGCTTCTTCGACGGAATCTCGCACGAATGGCTCATCAAGTTCCTCGAACATCGAATTGCAGACCAGCGCGTCATACACCTCATCCAGAAATGGTTGAAGGCGGGCGTGCTGGAACAGGGAAAGCTCATAGATACAGTGGAAGGCACGCCACAGGGAGGCAGTGCATCGCCGCTCCTGGCAAATGTGTATCTACACTATGTCTTTGATCTATGGGTCCAGACATGGCGTGAGAAGCGAGCGCACGGCGATGTGATCGTAGTGCGGTTTGCTGATGACATCGTGGTTGGATTCCAAGAGAAAGCGGATGCAGAGCAGTTCTGGCAAGAACTCGCAGAAAGAATGCGTAAGTTCAATCTGGAACTACATCCGGAAAAGACACGATTGCTGGAATTTGGTCGCAATGCAGCCATAGACCGGCGACAGCGTGGCGAGGGGAAGCCAGAGGTCTTCAATTTTCTGGGTTTCACGCATGTTTGTGGGAAAGCCAGGAGAGGCCGTTTCCTCATACACCGGCAGACCATCCGCAAGCGATTGCAAGCGAAGTTGAAGGAGATCAAACTCGAACTCAAACGACGCATGCATGATCCCGTACCGGAAGTAGGACTGTGGTTGAGGGCTGTAGTCCGTGGGCATTTCCAATATTACGGTGTACCTACGAACAAACCAGCCTTGGGCTTGTTCTGGCTTCAGGTAGGCCGACTTTGGCGGCATGCGCTATCGCAACGCAGCCAAAACGGCACGCTAACCTGGACGCGCACGATGAGACTCATCCGCAGATGGCTACCTCCGGCCCGCATCTGTCATCCTTATCCCACCGACCGATTACGCGTTAGAACCTAAGGTAAGAGCCGGATGCGGGAAATCCGCCCGTCCGGATCTGTGCGGGGGGTACGGAGAAATCTGTATCCCTACCGCGACCAAGCAACCAGCCTTCCCGCGGTCTTACGTTGATTCCCAATCTTCTACGCTCCTGCTTTTCCCGGCTCTGCTGGTGGCAAATGCAGCCGGTCTACGGAAACGACAACCACAAAGATTCTTTGATTTCCCGGTGAACCTCTCACGAAGGTCCTCCCCCGCCGGTACCGCGATTCTGCATTGCCCCTGACGATGCCGTCCCGCTGTACGAACCAGTGAAATTCGATCCACCACCGCCGCGCGCTCCTCCTACAACAAAATCTTTGAAGCTCTCTGGCGTTCCCGCATGGTCAGAGTTTTGATCGGCACTGGCTCGGTTATCGTCAACTGGTTTTACAGCAAGCACGTTATTGTCCAAGCTAAAGCTGCGGTAGACTGCCGCGGCCCATTGCCAGTTTACGGTGATTCCGGCCGCACTGCTGGAGAAAACACCGCACCATCGCGCACTCCGGACGTTCGTGATTTCCTGCGAGGTCTGAACTGCGATTCCATCGAGAAAAATGCTTCCTGCCAGTTTCCCAGCACTCGGCGTATTCTCAATCCATCTCGCGCCATCGAAAAACACATTTGCCAGACTTAGATCTGAATTCATGACAATCACAGAATCTGGAACAGAAAGGTCGAATGTGCCTTGATCGCTTGTAAAGGAGACGCTGGCATTTGAAAACGCCAAGCGCACAGACTCCTGATTATTTGCGCCCTGAATTTTAAAGACGCTGTTGAACCAAATGAAATCACCCGCTGGGATTGGCGTTCCATTAAAGTTCGATGTGATGCAGCTCACGTTTGAGCTAAAGGTAAGGGGTACGCTCTGGCAAGCGGCAGCCACTGATCCAACACACATCAAACAGGCTATCCATAGCACATATTTTGTCTGGGACCTGCGATATTTCCGACCGCTCATTGAAGAATCCTCCGCTGTCGAAAGAAAACATATCATCGGAGAAAGGCTACCGTAGAGCCGGTGGTACTATGCCTGCCGGGGATTGACTGCTAACACACCGCACCGATGATTCATTTTCCTTCCTCCACATAGGGAGCTGAAACGGCATTGTAGAATCCCATACAGATCCGATTGATTGGCGAATATCCATCGGTTGGAATCATCGATCACGCCAGATAGACAAAGACTGCTCAAATTGCGTGCAGCAGATCATTTGTCCGCACTTCGATTCTTAAGACCTAATCGAACGAGTTGAAAATCATCAAGGTCGCAGGTTCCCGCGAATAGAATCTGTGTCATGGTTGGATCATGGACGTGAAGATCAGCCAAACGGATTGGTGCCCCCGATGCAGAAATAGCCGCCATTAAAGTTGTCAATAAACCATACTTCGCATAGGCGCTTTCGCTGCCCAAATAACCTCCATAGCCAATAAGCAGATAATTTGCTCCGTTTCCAGAATCGCATTCCGGCACATATTGAATGACTAATCGGGAAGGTCTTTTCATTATTTCTGTACGATGGCGCTGCCTTTTCTGAGACGGGGGAGGGCTACGCCGCCGCATACCTTCGCAGGATCTTGGGCATCCTTTTTCTCTCGCGAGAAATAAGGCACCTTGCTCTTGGGACATCACATATCAAGAAAGAAGTATAAAGCCCCTTTTGTAAGTCCGCCCTACTCAAGGAGTTGCCTCGCCACATAGGCATGAGTTGTTACGCGGCGCACAAACTCTTCAAATGCTTTGAAAGGTTCTCGAGTCCGATTTTATTCTCTGACTCATATTTATGAATCACTTCCAAGCCTGCAAATGAAACGATCTGCAGCGTCATGGTAAGTATTGTGCCGTCTTCGGCTGCGTCGAACTCTTGTGTATTGAGGCAAACAGAGATTCGCTGGCCATCCGCATCGAGAGTTTCGCTTGCTACTACGCGGCGGTCAGGCACAATCACGAGATAACGAGTTTCACCGCTGAACTTCGGACGGTCTTTCGAGCAGCAACGGAATATATCCCTTCCATCGGTACGGAAATCCGCTTCGTTATAAATCAATACGTCCTCAGATGGAGTGCTCCAGCACGCTCGCGCTATGGGGTTGGCAAATTCTGCGAAGACCTGGCTCGGCGGCACACGATATGAGCGTATTAACGTAATTGTCGCATATTGTGGCTTTCTTTCCATGGATAGCTATATTAGCTCGGGTTCCGTGGAACGTTCGCTTTGCGTTGAAAACGAAAGTAACTGTAGGTGTAGTTCAGTATCGATTTTGCTAGATTATGTCGTTGCGTTCCATTTTGGGCCTGAAGGATTTAATACACTGGCTCCACGATTGCTCTCCGCTCCAGCAAGCGAAAGCGCTCTAAGGTCAGCAACGCGCATTGCCTAATTGTTTTGTGCGGGAACAAACTGGCGATTCCTATTGCGAAGCTGGAATCACTCACGCCATTGAGATCTTTATTGACATAGGGGATGACCGATCTCATTCTCTCAGACTGTGGCTTGTGGTTAGAAACCCTAAAGCGAAGTATTTCGGCTCTCCCGGTATCTACATTAAACAGGCCCGCCTTATGGTCCACCGAAACCAACGACAGCTTGATTTTCGGGGCGACCATTTTGCGTTCCAGCAACGGGAGACGCTCTGAACTGCTGTCTCAATCAACTCCGCCGCATCGTCGTTGTCACCTAAAAAGTCTTCTCGCCTGCGCACAGACCAGTGATCAGACACGATGGGCGACTTTGCGCACGTCCGTCCGAATCGGCCTCCCCGATCCTTCCGTAAGTCCATCCCACCATCCTTGCGCAGGCGAGTCTGTGGGCTACCAGCTGGAGTGGGCCCACGAACCACGACTAAGAAATATTTTCCACCAAGCCGGAATTACCTAATCAGAATGTGCAAATTATTATGGGGGAACCAACACAGCGCCCGCTCAATCTCGTCGCAGCCGACGATAGAATACGCAATATTGGCCTGTCAACGAGAATTACCTTAATCGTGAGGTTGGGGTTCCCATTTCCAACTCATAGCTCAGCACAAGCAACAAAACGAGCGCTGAATCATTAGAAATGTTTTATCAATACATGTCGGACACAAGATGGACTCGCCACCCATCTACCTAATGGAGTATCTTGGGCTCAGCTATCCCTGACCCCTGACAATACTCCGTAACATTGGATAAATCCTGCGTCTGGCATTTGTTGTCATGGGGCCAGGACTCGTCCTCCTCAATCATTGTCCGTAAACCGATGCATCTGTACTGATACACCCCGCAGGGAACTCGCCCTCGTGTACTTAGTCGCCTGAAGACGAATGAAACAAGATGCTCATAAATGATTTCGGCCTGAGCCTCATCATTTGCATAGCCACGTTGTTGGAGGATGGTGCGAATGGTCGCTTCTGTCTGCTCTAGCCCAGGCTGTTCGAGGGCCCACTCAAAGGCCATGACAAGTTGGAGGAATGCGCTCTCATCTGCAACAACCGCCTGAAGCAGAGTCCATCTAGACTCTGAAATCTTCGCCGGACGGGCCAACTGCTCTAGGAATGTTCGAAGCGATTGAATCGCTTGAGAACGTTGAAGGTCGTTGTACTCGCCGTGACGGAGAGCTTGCCACGTAGCGATCCCGGAGAGCCCACTGGTCCAACCATCCTCGACGGTAGCCGAAGCTGTAGTCAGATAGCGAAACAACAGCTGGATGTCGGGATTGCGCTGGATATGGTCACAGTAATTGACCAGTGCATCCAGCGCTTCAAAACTGCGGAGCGTTAAGGATCGGCCGCTCCTCAGCTTTAGCTGTTCAAGAAGCCTCTTTTCTGCGCCATTTTCCTCGTTCCGCTCGACGGTATCGATATCCTCGCCGCACTCCAGCTCAAGATGCTGAGAAGCATCGATATCAAGCCAACGCAGAATCGAGAGGTTTACCTGAAGAAAGAAGCCGGCAATGGTAGGCCCAGCATCGCGCGCCGTGTTGGATACAAAGGCCATATCAAACGATTATCGCTTCCTTTTACGTACCATGAGTGATCATGCAATGGCTGCATTCGCGGTTCTGCAAAATCACTAATCGAAGTCGCGGGACCGCTTCCTGTAGAACTCAGCGGTGGTGGAGGCAATGCCCATTGTTCTTGGTTCGATTACACCCTGCCTTCCTGTGTAACGAGGACGGGCGTCGGAGCGACCCCGTCCCGCTGCAGAATCCGGTAGATCGCCGCGGAGAGCAGATGAGTCCGCTGGCAATTCCACTCCGTCCCGAAGACATAGCTTACACGTTCCGACCGGGGCCACACCTGATCCTGCCGCCACCTTTCCACTCTCACTGAAAAATCTGCCAGGTCGTAGTGTCATCCGTTCCGTCGGCAACGAAGATAGTGGAATTCTTCAATAGCGTCGCCGTGTGTTGGGCACGTGGAATACTCAGATTACTGGTCAATACCAACGCCCGCTCTCCAAAACACATCTGCTCCGCTCCTCGTTAAAGATGTAGTTCGTGATCTACGCCCTGATTGCGATGTATGTTGAGGAGGCTATCCTGGGCGCATTTGATCGGTCGAAATCTCGACCGCTTTTATTCACGTTCCTCTTAGGTTACCTTCCAAAAGTGTTTAAGAAAATTCATGAAAGATCGGGTAAATCTCACTCGCTCAGGAGGATGCTTTGATTACTCGGGAGCTATTCTGTCGTTATTCCGACGACGGAATTTCTCGTACTGATGAATGGTGCCGCTAGTGGCACAATGTGATTTGTCTGCTTGCCGTGCTAACAGAAATTTAACTTGAATGATCGGAGGAGACATGCTGGAAGGTGGAACCGCGACGAAGAGTGTCCTTGGCCTTCCGCCAACTGATGATGGTCCAATCAGGGACCTCTGGTTGTCGCTCTATATTTTTCCGGCGGTTTCCGCCGCCGACGAGATTGGGTTGTTCGGGGCGCTTGAGCAATCGCCGATGACAATTGAGATGCTCGCGGAAAAGCTCTCTCTGAGCCATCCGGCCTCCGAAGCGCTGGTTGCGACTATGAGTGGTCTAGGTCTTTTGCGGCATTCCCGCGGCAAGTTCGAATTGACGGAGACGGCAAAGACCTATCTGGTCCCGGGCAAACCGTTCTATTGGGGACCCTGGTTCCGTTTCTTTCGCGATATTCCAGTCACACATCAGCGGATGATCACGGCATTATGCAAAGGTGAACCAGCGGTCGCCAATAACGGCAATGTTCTCACCCAGGAATGGGAATCCGCCCAGATGTCGGCCGAACAGGCGGCCACTGTAACCCGCGCCATGCATAGCCATTCGTTTGCGCCGGCCATGGGCTTGGCGGAAAAGATCGATCTCTCCTCCACCAAAAATTTTCTTGATATCGCTGGGGGCGCTGGAAGTCTCTGCATCGCAATGGCGAAACGCCACCCCAACGTTCACTTCACCGTGGCGGACTTGCCTCCGGTCTGCGACGTGGCCCGGGAGTATATATTGCAATACGATTTGCCGCGGCAAATCGACGTCCGCTCCCTGGACATGTTTCGCGATCCGTGGCCCACACAGTACGATGCCATCTCCTTTATGAACATCTTGCACGATTGGGGAAAGGAACGCCGGGCCTTCCTGGTGAAGCGGACCTTTGACGCCCTTCCTCCTGGAGGCAAGATCTTCATTTTTGAATTGCTCATGTCGGACGCCCGCGATGGCTCTCTCACCGCGGGGCTGTTTTCCGTCAACATGATTTATGTGACAGAAGGGAAGCAGTTTACCTCCGTCGAGTTGCAAGAGTTGCTGCAGGAATGCGGCTTCCGGGACGTTACGACAACGCGCGTGTATGCGGGCTATGCGCTTGTCAGCGGCCAAAAGCCCAAGTAACCGGCGAAAAGGAGTAGAAAGCCCCGCATTGATTTCCCTCCCAAGGGTTGAGCCAACGGAAGTTGTTCTCCCGTGAAGAATCGAATTGAGACGCAAGTTTTGATTGTCGGCGGCGGCCCGGTTGGACTCACATTGGCGATCGACCTTGCCCGTCGTGGTATTCAAGTGACGGTTGCCGAGATACGCGCTCCCTACGAGTCGCCGAGCGTAAGGTGCAATCACGTTGCGGCACGCACCATGGAGATCTTCCGGCGCCTTGGTTTCGCTCAAGCTGTGCGCAACGCCGGTCTTCCTGTCGACTTTCCGAATGACGTGGCATTCCGCACCACGGCAACGGGGATCGAGCTCTCGCGCATTCCTATTCCTTGCCGCGCCGATCGCTATGCGGCGCGAGGAGGCCCTGATACCTGGTGGCCAACGCCCGAGCCTCCGCATCGGATCAACCAGCTCTATCTGGAACCAGTGTTGTTTGCCCAGGCCGCATCGACGAGGAGACTTTCGCTGCTGAACCGGACGCGCGTGGTTAGCTTTTCGCAGAACGGCGATAGAGTATTGGCCGTTACGGAAAGTCTTGATGATGGCGAAACGGGCGAAATTACGGCCCACTATCTCGTGGGATGCGATGGCGCTCACTCCGATGTCCGCCACATCCTAGGAGCCAAGTTCACCGGGGACGCCGCCGTGATGCAAACGCAGTCAACCTATATCCGGGCGCCCCAACTGCTGGGCATAATCCAGAAACCGGCGTGGCTGAATGTTTCCTTGAATCCGCGATGCAGTGGTTATCTTTTTGCCATTGACGGCCGAGAACGCTGGCTGATTCATAATTGGCGGCCTGCGACGGAAAATCTGGCAGCTCTCGACAGGGACCGCTGCATCCGGGAAATTCTCGGCGTAGGTCAGGCCTTCCCGTACCAGATTCTTGGCCAGGAGGATTGGACAGGACGTCGCCTGATCGCCGACAGGTTCCGTGTGGGCCGTGCTTTCTTGTGCGGTGACGCGGCCCACATATGGGTGCCTTTTGGCGGCTACGGAATGAACGCCGGCATCGCCGATGCCATGAACCTCTCCTGGAAGCTGGCTGGTGTACTGAACGGTTGGGCCGGGTCGGCGATTCTGGAAAGCTATGAAATGGAACGGAAGCCAGTCACCGAGCAGGTATCGCGCTATGCCATGGATAGCTCATTGGCGCGAGAGGCCCAGGGCAAGGAGCTTCCCGAAGATCTGGAGAAACCAGGCCCCGACGGAGACATCGCGCGGGCGCGCATTGGCCGCCAGGCATACGAGCTCAACGTGGGACAGTTTTGCTGCGGCGGATTGAACTTCGGCTACTTTTACGACGCTTCTCCCATCACCATTTTCGATGGCGAAAAGGCGCCGAAGTACACCCTGGATAACTTTGTCCAATCCACCGTCCCAGGATGCCGTACGCCTCATCTCTGGTTGCGCGACGGAAGGTCTCTCTATGACACGCTTGGCCCCGAGTACACCCTTCTGCGTTTAGACCCAACCATCGACGTGAGTGGCCTGCTCGGCGCTGCGGCCCAGAGGCACATGCCATTGACTCTGGTCGACGTCGAGGTGGACCAAGGCGCATCGGTCTATGCACGGAAGCTCGTCCTCTCCCGTCCGGACCAGCATGTCGCGTGGCGCGATGACAGGCCGCCGCACGACCCTCTCGGCCTGGTCGATTGCGTTCGTGGCGCCACGTTACGGTGTTGGCTAAGGAAATCACAAAGGAGCGGTTGTTGATGCAAGGAATTCAAGAAGAGGCAACTTTGAAAGATCAACCGTCCGTTTATACCTTGGGGTATTCCGACGCGGAAGCGCGTCGGCTACATATTCAGGGCATCCTGTGGAACAAGTTTTCTCGCCATCTCTTCGAAGATGCAGGCATCACGCAAGGCATGACCGTTCTGGATTTGGGGTGCGGAACAGGGGAAGTATCGTTCCTTCTGGCCGGGATGGTCGGACCGCGGGGGCGCGTAGTCGGGATCGACCGCAACGCGAAGAATCTGTGCCTGGCGGCCCAAGGGGCAAGAGAATTCGGCCACAATCAGATTGAGTTCAGGCAAGCGGATCTAAATGAACTCGCCCTGGCGGAACGTTTCGACGCGATTGCCGGACGCGCCATTTCGATCTATATCCCCGACCTATCGGAATTCCTCACTGCGATCCATGACCATTTGAAACCTGGCGGCATGGTGGCCTTGCAGGAGCCCGATCTTGCTTTGACCGAAGGGCTCGCGAAGGTCGGTGAGTGTCTTCCACTCGCGTGCAAGTACTTCAATTGGATGAGGCGCTGCTTCGAGCAGAATGGGAACCATGTCCGCATTGGCGCCGATTTGGTGAAGGCTTTTTCAGAGACGCGCTTTTCTTCCCCCCGGATGCAAATCTCGGCCGTCGCGTCCATGGGACAAGACAGCTTTCAGTTTGAACATTTGGCCGGTTTGGCCCGAAGCGCTTCGCCGTTGCTGGCCCAGTTTGGAATTGCCACGGCCGAAGAATTGGATGTCGATACCTTGGCCAGTCGCCTGCGCGCGGAAGTGGCCGCCCGAAACAGTTATGTCTTTCTCTACGCTTTGGTCGAAATATGGGCCAAAGCAACGTAGCCACCTCATGAATGCAACAAGAACCTGTCCTGCCAATGAAGACCATTAAGAAGTTGCCCGAAGCTTGCGCCAGTCTGAACGACGTCCGTTTTGAAATCGATACGATTGACCGGGAGATCATAGCCGCCCTGGGAAGACGGCTTGCTTATGTAAAAGCCGCCGCTGCCTTCAAGCCAACCGAAGAAAGCATAGCCGCGCCCGAGAGAGTGGGCGCCATGATTGCCGAGCGAAGGATCTGGGCGGAAGACGCCGCTCTCAATGCCGATTTCGTTGGTCCTCTTTTCGCCCAAATCATCCATTGGTTCATTGCACAGCAAGTCCATTACTGGCGGGAACTGCGATCACCCGGATGGAGTTCAGGATCACGGCAGCGGTCCTGGGGAAACTTGCAGGTACAGGAAAATGAATTCTTCTTTTCCTCAAAATTTAGAACACTTCATGGGCGTGGCCTGAAGCCAATTCAAGTAGGGCAGCAGGCTGATTCGGCGTCCATTCTCTTGGCTACCTCCAAGGCATTCTCAGAAATGGGAGAATCCGGCCCGTCCCCCATTGTCGTTGGAGCCATTCCATTCTCGTCGGACTCAGCGGCATGTCTGTTTGCTTCTCAAAGTGCCGAGGTTTTCTTGCCGAGTTCCGATGAGCGTAGCAGAAGCTGCCGGGAGTTGGAGAAGCTGGATCCAATCAAGATCCTGGACGTCCCTCGGCCGGAAGCGTATATGGCCTCTGTTGAGCGCGCACTCGCGATTCTCAATAATGGCAATATCAAAAAGATAGTCTTGGCGCGGACCCTGGAAATCTCTATTAAATCCGCAGTAAATATTTCGCACCTTATATCGAAGCTCGCACGAGGGAACCCATCCAGTTTTACGTTTTCTGTTCCAGTTTGGACTGAGGAGGATTTCTATTCCTTTGTAGGAGTAAGTCCTGAACTGTTGGTGCAAAAGATGGGGCGAAGAATCATCACTAACCCCCTTGCCGGTTCAATAAGGCGTGGAGCAACACCCGAAGAAGATCTCGCTAATTCGGAAAGGCTTCTTGCCTCTGCGAAAGATAGATACGAACACTCCATTGTTGTCGCCGCTGTCATGAGAGCTCTAGGACCGTTTTGCACAAGACTCACGGTTTCGGATGAACCGTCGCTGATCAAAACGCCCACCGTGTGGCACCTTGGGACAAACATCGTTGGTGAATTGCTGACCCCGGAAATTTCGTCGCTCGAACTTGCGTTGGCATTGCATCCGACTCCAGCTGTGTGCGGAGATCCAAAGGATTCAGCCCTTCGGGCAATTATGGAGATTGAGGAGTTTGACCGCCGGCTCTATGCCGGTCTGGTTGGGTGGATGGATGCCAAGGGCGATGGTGAATGGGCAGTTGCTCTTCGTTGCGCAGAAATTGGAAAGCAACGAGTGCGACTCTTCGCCGGCGCGGGCATCGTCAATGGTTCGCGTCCTGAGGTAGAACTGGCGGAGACAACCGCCAAACTCCGTACCATGCTTGACGCACTTGGTATCGAAGGTCCCTTTTATGACCACGCGCACAGTGCTCTCAAGTCATGAATCGAATCGAGACTCAAATTTTGATCGTTGGTGGGGGGCCCAGTCGGGCTAACGTTGGCGATCGATCTGTCCCATCGCGGTGCTCAGGTGACGAGATTGTGCGGGAGAGCACAAGCAAACATGAATCCCATCATGGTTGCCGCAACGCCCTCCTGCCACGCAGGCCCGTTCTTGTTCACCTGAGGGATGGTCAAAGCTCAGTCGCGTGCTGTGCGTCAAGATGCGCCGAATCCAGCTCCGCTTCCAGCTTGGCTTTCCGATTTTTTCTGGCATCTGTGCAACTCCTCTTTGCCATCGTTGAGAGCACATGATGTGCCATCTGCTTTGCAGGCAGTCAGCATCCAAATGAATTGGCGGGTGATGGAGGAGGTTTTTACCGTTTCCCTCCTTGGAATTCGGCTGAAGCAGAACGGTGTCAGGCTGAATCACGTCATCTACTTTCCAGAATCGCGGCTTGATTAAGATTTTTGTCGCGTTTAGTGCTATGGTGTTGCTCTAAGCTGTTCACGCCGATAAGAAGGCTGCCCAAAATGCGCTTCCTTCACTGGCCATCTCATGGCTCAGATACAAAGCTGCGGTTACGATATGCATTATTCCCGGCCAAACTATGCTTTGCACCATAATTCATATCCCAAGTTACTGTTAGGGGAGATCCATGAGAAACTATGGCCGCCTTAAGCTAGGGTTCTTTCCCCTTCCGCCAAGCGAGGCTGAGCGCGTAAGAAAGCACCTCACCTTCCCGGATCAATCATTTTCCGCGCTTGATCCTTGCGTGGGCGACGGTGCTGCCTTTCACACAATTCTCTATTCGACGCCGGCTTTACGCTATGGCATTGAACTCGATGCCTACCGGGTCGAGCAGGCCTGTAAGCTTGGAATTGAAGTATTGCACGGCAATACTCTCGATACTGAATGCAAGGTCGACACGGTCTCATTTCTCTACCTGAACCCACCCTACGACTTTGAAGTCGGTCAAACCGCCAACCAGAGAATGGAGAGCGTCTTCCTTCGCCACACTGGACGCTGGCTGAGGCCCGGTGGTGTTCTTTTTATGGTCATACCGCAGCAGCAAGTTTCGCCTTGCTCCAGGACTCTTGCGGAACATTTCAAAATGATCCGCGTCTATCGGCTTACTGCCCCTGAATCAGTCAGGTACAACCAGGTAGCTATTCTGGCAATACGCAGGGGCAGAAACCGGCGCTTGAAGGACGATGCGCTGGCTCTGCAGATGGAACAGATAGAGCGGTTTTCACGAAGAGCGGACCTGACTCCTCTTCCGGTTGTCGCAGAAGCGGGTACTGCCCGCCGCCTTCCGGGCCGATAACACTGGTTCACAATGACCTTCCCCTTGATGAGATTGAGGACAAGCTAAAGGATTCGGCGGCGTACCGGCATTCAGGCGGGTGCTTCTCAGGGAAACCGAAACCATTCATGCCCGTCCGCTCACTCCGCTGCACGGTGGACATCTGGGACTCCTTTGCACAGCAGGCCTTCTAACGGGGTCTTTGGTAAGGGTGATCTGCGCCACGTCGCCAACTGGCAGTGGCGAAAGTTCACAAAACGTGGAGTGAAATCGAAGACGGAAATATCGTGAACCACACGCGTGAGCATTTCACCCACGAATGCACGCTCCTCTGGGCGGATGGGCACGCGCAAATTCTGAGTCATGAGCCTCGGCAAGAAGATATTCCCGTCGATGAATCGGCGTTGCCCCTGCAAACCGGTGCGCCTGAGCCGTCGTCTAGCAGTTCAAAAGCAATCATCATGCCAGGCCGTATGAAGTGAAGGAGGAGCCCGGTGAAAATGCACATTTGCGATTCGGTTCGATGCGCTTCCATAAGACTGTGGGCAACTCTCAGAGCAGCTTCAGCCTCCGTGCCGACAGATTGATTGCAGAGCGGGAAGTCGACGGAGGGGCAAAGGTTCATTTCCTGTCAGTGATTGGCCGAGATGCACAGATCGCGGCCGCCGGTGCCATCCTCTCGGGAACCCCATTCATTTTCTATGGAAGGTCCTGGAGTTCCAGTTATGAACGTCAGCATGGGCAAAGATGCCCGGTGCTATCGGCCTTCTATTCAGCTTTCGAGCAGGAAGAGGCCCCTCCGTCATTTGGTGGCGGTGTTGGAGGAGTTTGGCCCAACTGCCATCTCGGAATCGAAAGGTAGGACTCTGCTAGCCGACTCGGAGGCAAGTTTCATCTGGGCTTCGATGGCGCAGACCTTCGGTCTTCCATGCGTCCCAGAGTGGGAGTTGATTTTATTCGAAGCTCGAAGACAACCTCGCCATTGCGCCGTTGCAGGGATTCGGTCTTCGTCCTGTGCTGATTACGGGCACTAAGAAGGAGTTCCTCGATTGGATGAGCAAAGGGATTCAGAAGGGCTAAATCAGTATGCCTGACGTTAACGGGCCGGTAGCATGGCCAGCACTTGGTCTTGACCGTCTGCTTTTCGTTTTCGATTTTGATGATGAGATCGCAGCGGCAGAATAGGTCCAGAGACGGCATTCTTGAAGAAACTCTCCGATTCCTCCAAATATTTCGACCTGAACGTCATCAATCCAGTCACTTCTCGTTTGAGACGACCCGACCTTAATGGAGTTCTGCGGAGCCTTTGAAGACGAACTCGAAATGACCTAGTCTGCCTGGGTGCTTTAATTGGAGGGCAACGGTTTCTTCGGCAACCGATCCTTTAGCGCAACGCCGGCAACCCTTCCGATGCACTTTTCAAACGGCACTTTGAATCTCTTAAGCTGGTCAGCGTTCATCTGCACGGCCGCAGCGATCTTATAGTCGGGGAAGTAGATTATAGCTGTCTGATAGCCTGGGATCTGCCCGTCGTGTTCATAGGCCGTGCCCGCTTCGCTTTGCGCGACCGCCACTCCCAATCCGTACTTGAATCCCTTCTCGTCCGGCTTTGCGTCGAGCATTTGTTGCAGCATTGCTGGACTGAACACTTTCCCTTCCCACAACAGCTTGGCCCAACGCGCCAAATCCCGCGACGTGGAGATCATGCCGCCGCCTGCATATTCTATCTGGATGTTGTAAACGAAATGACCGTCGCGAATGGTTTGACCTTTGAGTTTGAGGTAGCTGGGATCCAATTCTCCCGGCACGACATCCTTCATGGAACGGCTTTCCGAAGGAAGTGTCTGGTCCAGGCCAAATGGTTTCACGATCCGGCGTTCGACTTCACCGAAGAGCTTGCGTCCAGTGGCGGTTTCAAAGACCATTCCAGCGACGGTGTAATTGATGTCAGTGTAGTAATACTTTTTGCCCGCAGGGAAGAGGGGCTTCTTGTCCAGCACCCAGCCGATCAGCTCTTGCGGAGTCCAGTCTTTCTCCAGATTGGAGATAGCTGCATGCGGGAATTCCTTTTCGGTCACATTGTCGGGGATTCCGGAACGGTGGCTTAAGAGCAGGCGCAGGGTAAGGTCATGGGCGTTGGGAAGACGGCCAAACCAGGCTTCGTGCCCCAGCCAGCGCTCAATCTTAGAGTCCAAATCAAGTTGGCCGTCGTCGACCGCCTGAAGGATTACTGCAGCTACAAAGGTCTTGCCCACACTACCTGCCGGCATTCGGTCCGACGGCTGCATGAGGATTTTGCGTTCGGCGTCCGCCCACCCCGCGGCAGCTGACACAACCTGTCCGTCGGGCATGACGATGGCGGCAGTAAGGCCGGGGTAGCCTCCAGCTTCTTGCAGTTCTTGCAAACGTGCCTGCAGCTTCTTCTGTAGCTCGTCTGCATGCATCTGTGCGTTTTGCGTTCTTCCCGCTAGTGGACACAGCAGGCTGGCGGAGAGGACCAGCAGCCTCGCGATTTGCTTTTGGTTCATGACTCAAAGGCTAACATCGGACTAGCGTTTTGGGTCATATTTTCAACACCATTCCGGTGGCGCCTGCACATAAGGACGAGGCACGGGGTCATCCGCCTGTACTCACAAAGTTGGTAAACCAAGCTGAGCATGTCGCATCAGGTCAAGCGCGAATCAGGTGATTGTCGTCGCTTCCAGAATTGCGAATTGGGCCAGTGCTGAACGGCGCCATAAAAGTGGCCGCGCACCGACAGGTAAGCGTCGTAGGTTTCCTGCACCCAACTATCGTATGACTTAAGAGCGCTTGGGTCGCCTGCAAAATCGCTGGCAATTGCCGCGGCACAGCGAGTTGCGCTCTCAAGGGATTTAGGGACGCCCTGGGCATTTACGTACGAGTTGCGCAACATTAAAGCAATTCGAAAAATTGGGAGGTCGCGAGCGCTGGCGGCAGAGTTGTTTTCCGCACTCGTAGCATATGTCGGCGAGGTGATCATCCAAGCGATGGACGGACGCTGGGAGATCCGGCTGAGCACCGACGGCCAGACGTGGGAACTTTGGATTATTTGACTCCGATGGCTATTCTTACGCACCGTTTGCGATTCCCAAGGAATTGTATGAGCTCGGCGATACACAACTGGCAATAGAGTGCAAAAGATTGGAGCCGGAGCAGTGGGAACAATATTTTTCTAAATCCGCGCCTAAGCCAGGAGAAGCTGGGGTGCAAGTTTGCGCTGGATGATTTCGGAACGGGGTTGTCATCGTTCGGCTATCTGAAGTACTTCCCGGTCCCGCTGAGGTTCTCCCTGTTGAGATTCGCCCTGTAGAGGTACGCCCTGCCGAGGTAAAATCCGGTCCATGATCGAGATTTATCGGGCTTAGCCACGGTCAATCCGATCGCCTACCCAGCCCTATGTGGCGGGAACGTTGAACAACGTAGCGATTCTTTACGGCGACACTTCTAGACTGTTTAGATTGGTCTACGCCTGATCTACATCGCATGGTGGCGCAGGCCTGCAGCGCATCCATCTAGGTTACATGCTTCGATCTCGCATTTTGACCGATCTGTTCTTTGAGGGAAGCAAGCATGGGAGCAAGCATGTCTTCCATTTCCTTCGCTTTTCCCTGATAGATAAGCGGATTTAGCTGGGCTAAATTTTGGTATTGACTGATCACTTCAAGGAAAGCGGTCTTGGCCTCTTGCACCCGTTCCGTGGATAGGTAGACTATTCCCAAGCAACCCAGGATCGTTGCCACATTAGACTGGTATCTCTCGGGGTTCCCGCCGGCCAGTCGTTGGTATAATTCGAGCGCCTCGCGATAGATATCTTCGGCTTCTTTGAAGCGATGCGTATAGCGGTATATGTTCCCCAGATTATTCAACGACGCAGCCAAGTCAGGCTGATAGGCATCCGGGTTCTTGTGGACCATCTGCCGATGTAGATCGAGGGCCTCTCGGCAGGCGTTCTCGGCTTCCTTGAAGCGTCGCGTATCACTGTAGACGATCGCCAAACCGTACAGCGTTATGGCTAGGTCAGGCTGGTAGGCATCTGGGTTCTTGTGCGCCATCTGTCGGCGGAGATCGAGGGCCTCGGAATAGCCGTCCTCAGCTTCCTTAAAACGTCGGTTTTGGCGGTAGAAGGATGCCCGATTGTGCAGCGTTAAGGCCAGATCAGGCTGGTAGGCATTCGGGTTCTTGTGCGCCATCTGTCGGCGGAGATCGACCGCCTCGCCATAAGCGTCCTCGGCCTCCTTCAAATGGTGGGTGTCGCTATAGAGAGTGGCTAGATTGTTCAGTGTCCTTGCCAGATTAGGCAGGTAGGCATCCGGGTTCTTGCTGGCCAACTTCCGGCATAGATCAAGCGCCTCGCGATAAGCGTTGGCGGCTTCCTTCAGGCGGTGGGTATCCTTATAGATGATTGCCAGATTGCTCAGCGTCGTGGCCACGTGCTGCTGGTAGGCGTCTGGGTTCTCGCGGGCTAGGTGTCGTCGCAAATCGAGCGCCTCGCTAAAGGCGTCTTCGGCCTCCTTCAAACGGTGGGTATTACTATAGAGGATCGCCACACCGTTCAGCGTATTCGCCAGATCAGGCAGGTAGGAGTCCGGGTTCTTGTGAGCCAGCTCCCGAAATAGGTCGAGGGCCTCACGGTAGGCGTCCTTCGCTTCCGTCAAACGCTGCGTTTCGCTATAGAGACTTGCCAGGTTCTTCAGCGTCCCCCCGACATATCGCTGGTAGGCATTCGGGCTCTTGTGGGCCAGCTGCCGGAATAGGTCCAGGGCTTCGCGGTAGGCGTCCTTCGCTTCCGCCCAACGTTGGGTTTGGCTGTAGTGGTTTGCCAGATTGTTGAGCGTCGTGGCCACGTTAAACTGGTAGGCGTCTGGGGTCTCGCGGGCTAACTTCCGGTATAAATCGAGCGCCTCGCGATGGGCGTTCTCGGCGTCCCTAAAACGCTGGATGTCGTGGTATGCGATCCCAACATTGTTCAGCGTCGCAGCCAGGTCAGGTTGATAGCTTGCCGATCGCGCGAGTTTTAATGCGTGCTCATAGATGGGCGCTGCATCAGAATAAGCAGTCTGCTTATGCAAGAAGGTGGCATAAGAAAGCGCATAGGAAAGATTCTCAGGAGAAAGCTGGAACGACTTTTTGTAGTGAGCCAGGGCCGACAGCGGCTGGAACGTAAGCGCATAGGTTTCTGCCAGATTGTAGTGGTCCTCCGCAGCTCGCCCCATATCGTGGTCGCCATGTTGGTCGTCGCGCTCGGTTAGTTCTTTCAACACCTTCTCCGCGCCATCTAGGTCGCCATCAATAAGCATGCCTGCCGCTCGCATGCTCGGCGTGTCGTTACCGGCATGTGCTTGAACGCGTTGGCTCAGATCTTGGTATTTCTTAGCCCATTCGTGCGCCTCCTGGATACGGGCCGCGAGTTCCTTGTTCTTCTGATCTAGGAGTGAATGAAGCCGGGTCTCCGTACTAGGGGCTTGCTTCAATAACTGACGAATACTTTCGAAAGCTTGCGGGTCGATGCCGGTGACATTGAGGGTCACACCAGCCAGCACAAAGACGTCCCGTCCTGCTGTAACGTGGGTAAGAGTGTTCAAGATTGAAGCTTCCCCGGTTCTTGCCTGAGAAGGGGTTTTTGAGTCTTGGACGTTGGAATCGGAGGTCACTTGAATATCCTTTTCGGTTTCCACGTCCCGAATTCGTATTCCGGTACCGGTTCTCTCCTCGACCCGCATACCACCTTTATGTGATTTGGCGTCTTCTATTACCACTGCAGGCGCGCGATGATTCGATGCCTCGAGATCCATGCCGATCTTGCCCGGACCCTGGATTCTGAGTTTGGCGGTGCCGCGGTAGCGAATAAAGGCATAGATGGCGACCAAGGCAAGAATGGCAATAACAAGAAGGGAGGCTTCAGTCGTACTCATGAGTGTGGTGGTCTCTCCTTGCGTGAAACGTGAGAGCGGTGGTCAACTGGTAGTGACGGGTCGCTCTCAAGACGTATCAAACATACCACGGTAGAGTGCAGAAAAAATGGCTACGGCCAGCACCTCTGGCCCGGTCACCAACCCTAAGTACCATCTATACCCGCCAAGCCAATTCTACTAGAGGCTGGCTGAATCGGAGAGGTCACCGTATTGCCCAAGCAGAGACAGCGGGAGTTGCATGATCCTGGAAAGTCGCCGAGACTCAAAGTATCTGAAGCTGCAAAACCTCTTGAGGCAAAGCCGGGAATCCTGCGCGATGCCTTCAACGATAACGGCAGGTTATTTGTCAGCTAATTGAACGCATATTCTCGGGTACGTGCCGAACGTGCTCCGTTTCTCTAACGCCGCACACGTCTCCGCTTCACGCGCCGACGGGTGCAAAAAAATTGCCGCTCTTACTGCTTGGCGGTTGATTCTGTATTGGAGTCTTATCCAATTGAACTGTTCATAAGGCATCCTCGACCATCAACTCCTAGCAGCCATTGCACTTAGGCTCTCTTTTGGGTCCAAGAGAATGCCTGCCGCGGGAATCCCGAAAGGCGTGTAATGCTCTACAAAACCGTCCCTGGTGTCGAACCGCCGATTCCACCCCATGTTCTCTTTGGCCGATCCAGCTAGTACTTCCGGCGCTTCATGTTCCTGATTTCCCGCGATCCACCGCAGTGTGGAAAATTCGGTGCGATCGCACAACGAGCGCGCCGACCTTGAGCGGCTCTTTCAGATTCAGCGCCGCCACGCCCAGGAGCTCATACAAGCCATTTCGCCCGGCAGCCAAGGCCGACCTCGCTTCCCTACTCTCTGCCGGATCGACCGCAGCGATCCCGCGCCGAAGCCTCCGCCCGCCTATCCAGGTGGACCAGATCCCCGCCACCCTCGACGCCAGCCCGACTCACGATCAATTTCGCGAGCACGGAGGAGCTGGGCTAGGCGCTCTTGTCGATCGCGCAAATTCTGGACAATCCCGAGCAATTTGTCCGCCTTTGAGTCTCGCTTTGCCCCCGCCGCCCCGGTGGTTGAGCACCAAGACGAAGGCCAGAGCGAGGATCAGAGGCTATTTCGAGGAACTCGAAAAAAATGGAACAGGGTGGGCCACCAGTCAAGAAGTCGAATTGAAAGGAAGGACCAATCGAGAACCGCCCGAGGTACTAAAAGGACCAAAGAAGGGGCGCAAAAAGAGGGTTGAAATAACCCGCTTAACACTTGCCGGACGCCCGGAAAACTCGCTTTTGCAAACAAGTTATTTTGTTACACTTGTCAACAGAAAAAGCCCCGGTGCTCGATACACCGGGGTTAGAAGTAACCGTTTTTAGTGAACCAGGCGGAATAGGGCCATCGTTACACCGATGGCCCATACCATCCGATGGTCTATTACCACCGAAATATTAACCGGCAAAGTCTCAATTGCCTTTCGCATTTCGGGTAATTTCCTCCTTTCGTGTACTGCTTAAATAAGTACATGATCTTCAGCAAATTTACGTGTACGTTAAAAAAAATTCTTTCGCCGGCTTCTCTTTTCTCCGGCCTTTCCGCCTGAGCGGCACATAATCCACATGGTGTCATTCATGGAGTAACCGACTAGGGTTAGGATCACGCGATAACAGCATTAACCCCCTCTCACGATTCGTCACCGACTTGACTGATATAACCGGTATTTCTGCTATGCCGCGCATCCTAAAGGAAGTCGGGGATCGCGTCAAATACAGCGCTTAAAAATTCCGGTTTTTAGAACGACACCAAAAGATTGCCTTCTAACTCCTCGCCAAGTTTGGGTATATGGGCGAATGTCCGTGGTACAAGCTAACTTATTATTTTCAATAATATAGTTAGATATATAGATATATCTATGCGTTCCCGGCATACCGGTCCATGTCTGCCGTCGCATATTTACACAGATCCTTATCTTAATTGTATTGCAGTTAAGTGTTGGAGCAAGATGAAGGGCAAACGATAAGGTACGACATGCCGGCCTAATCTATTGTTTTCGTCTCTAATTCTTGGATATCCCTCAAACTTGATCGTCAAAGAATAAACAAGAGGTTCTCCTTTCTTCACCCGACCCTCCCGCGAAAGGGAGTGGGAATTTTTATCCGACATAAAATCTAATTGTTCGAGTGAGTGGTGGCGGATGGAATTAGAGTCTTCTGCGGATGCCGACCAGATCCCAGACATCCGTAGGCCATCGTTAGCAGGTTTAATGAGAGAATTCCAATCACCACGAAGCGTTGGATACGTGCGATCAATGAGTCAACAAACGGCGCTATCAGCGGCGATAATACATACATGGCCCTGGATTCTGAACCGGCAGCAAGAGAGTATCAAAGATCTTGGAAGTAAAGCTTGCCGGCTTGCCGTCACTTTTCAGTAGTCGTTTGCTCGCATCCACCCGAAAGTTCCAAAGCTATAACTTACGGTACAGTGCATTTAGCCGCGCTATCCGATTTTATAGACTCTTGGGGTGTTAATACATGTCACCAGGCCATACCTATTAGATATATCTAATAATTTTGGTGACTTTGCTCCATCTCGAAGCGATTTGACAATGTTTGAGGCGGCTTCATAAGAATTAAAGGCTTTCGCTCAAATCCAAAACTAGCATTTCGACAAAATGCAACGGATCTCCGTGGGTTACACTACCTTATCCGACCGCAGTTCGTTGTTTTCAACAAAATTTATTGAAATGCGACTGGGTATAGTGACACTATCTACGAAGTAATGAAGTAATTTAGTAAGACTCGTGCCGAACAGGAAGTTGATATCGACCGTCAGATGTGTGGAGCTGCAAGAGCCGTCCGCACGTATTCGGAGGAGCAAATGACCCTCGATCCACAGGGCAGGTCCGACGGAGGCCGAGAGGCAGGGTCGCGATTCCGCATTGAAGCACCGCAAGTGAGTATGCCGAAAGGTGGAGGCGCGATCGGCGGCATTGGCGAGAAGTTCGCCGCCAATCCGGTCACCGGCACCGGATCGCTCAGCGTGCCGATCTACTCTACGGCGGGGCGCTCCTCATTCGGTCCTCAGCTCTCGCTTGCCTACGATTCCGGAAGCGGTAACGGTCCATTCGGCTTTGGATGGTCGCTGACACTGCCATCCATCACGCGCAAGACGGACAAAGGGCTTCCTCAGTACGATGACGCCCACGAATCCGACACCTTTATTCTTTCCGGCGCCGAAGATCTGGTACCCGCACTTACGCCTTCGCAGACGGGTTGGGACCGGGAGATTGTGCCGGGGCGGATCGCGTTCGGGCCTGACGGCAAACAACACAACTACGATATCCACCGGTACCGGCCGCGCACAGAGGGGTTGTTTTCGAGAATCGAGCGCTGGGTCAACACCACTGATCCCGAAGATACTTTCTGGCGGACGATTTCCAAAGACAACGTCACGGCCTGGTATGGAAAGACCGCAGCGAGCCGCATCGCCGACCCGTTGGATGCGAGCCGGATCTTCAACTGGCTGATCTGCGAGAGTTATGACGACAAGGGAAATGCGGTCTCGTACCGCTACAAGACCGAGGATTCCACTGGCGTCGATCTGCAACTGGCGAGTGAGCGCAACCGGACGGGGTCCAGCCGCACGGTCAAGCAATACCTGAAATCAATCTTCTACGGCAACCGAACGCCGTATTTTCCTTCCATCTCACAAGCCGCACCTGTTCTGCCCCCGGATACCGACTGGTGCTTCCAGGTGGTCTTCGATTACGGCGAGCACGACCTCGCGAACCCGACTCCGCAGGATGCCGGTCAGTGGTCCAGGCGCGCTGACTCTTTCTCGACGTACCGCGCAACCTTTGAAGTCCGTACGTATCGTCTGTGCCGCCGCGTGTTGATGTTTCACCACTTCGAAAAGGAAGCTGGCGTCGGGGTGAATTGCCTAGTGCGCTCGACCGATTTCGTTCATGCACAACCCGCGGGCGATCCCATTCGGCCGTTCTACTCGTTCCTGCTTTCCGTGGCGCAAACCGGCTACCGCCGCGACGGCAAGGGCGGGTACATCCATGCGTCCATGCCCCCGCTCGAATTCGAGTACACGGATGCGGAAATCGACGAGGGTGTCCGCGATATCGACAGCTTGAGCCTGGAGAATCTGCCCTACGGCCTCGATGGCTCGCATTACCGCTGGACCGACCTTGACGGCGAAGGCCTGAAGGGCATTCTCACCGAGCAGGCGGGCGCATGGTTCTACAAAGCCAACCTGAGTGCCGCGAATCTGAAGACCGAGAACGGCAGCACGCTCACTCTGCCACAATTTTCCGCGGTCCAGGTGGTCGGAAGCCTTCCGTCTCTCGCCGGACTTGTGCGCGGCCAGCAACTGATGGACCTCTCCGGCGACGGCAAGCTGGATTTAGTTGATTTCGACACGCCTGCTCCCGGCTACTTCGAACGGTCCGACGATGCGGCTTGGCGGCCCTTTCGCAGCTTCGAGATTTTGCCGGTGCTCGATTGGAAGGATCCAAATCTAAAATTCATCGACCTTACCGGAGATGGCCTGGCGGACCTTCTGATCACCCAGGACAATGCGATCTGCTGGCACGAGTCGCTGGGCTCGCAAGGCTTCGATGTGGAACACCGCGTCCCGCAATCCGCGGACGAGGAACTTGGCCCGAAGCTGGTGTTCGCCGATGGCACGGAAACCATCTTCCTTGCCGACCTGTCGGGAGACGGCCTGACGGACCTGGTCCGTATCCGCAACGGAGAGGTCTGCTACTGGCCGAATCTCGGCTACGGCCGCTTCGGGATAAAGATCGCCATGGACCAGTCGCCGCGATTCGACCGGCCCGAATGCTTCGATGCCCGGCGTATCCGACTTGCAGACATCGACGGCTCTGGAACCACCGATATCATCTACTTCGCGGAAACCGAGATCCACCTGTATTTCAACCAGTCGGGGAATGGCTGGGGGAGCAGGCGGGTTCTGGACGACTACCCGCCGGTCGAGAGCCTTTCTACCGCAACCGTACTCGACCTGCTCGGAAACGGAACCGCCTGCCTGCTGTGGTCCTCGCCTCTCCCGGGCAACACCCGGCGGCCCATGCGTTACATCGATTTGATGAGCGGGCAAAAGCCGCATCTGTTGACGCGTGTGAAGAACAATCTCGGAACCGAGACCACAATTCAATACGCCCCATCCACCAAGTTCTACGTGGCCGACAAGCTGGCCGATACGCCGTGGGTCACAAAGCTTCCGTTCCCGGTTCATGTGGTGGAGCAGGTCATCACCTACGATTATGTAAGCCGAAGCCTCTTCGCCTCGCGGTACGCCTATCATCACGGTTACTTCGATGGAGTGGAGCGCGAGTTCCGCGGCTTCGGGCGCGTGGACCAATGGGACACCGAGCAGTTTGCCACGCTTGCTGGGACGGCAGATTTCCCTCGGCCCGTAAACCTCGATGCTTCCTCCCACGTTCCGCCGGTCTGCACCAAGACCTGGTATCACACGGGGGCATTTTTCGAAGAGGCCGAGATCTCCCGGCACCTAGCGCACGAGTACTACTCCGAAGGAGACGCGGCGCAGCATTTCGCGGGACTTTCGGATGCGCAGACTAAGGCGATGCTGCTGGACGACACCGTACTGCCCACGGACATCCTGCTGACAGATGGAAGCCGTGTAGCGCACGACTTCTCCGGAGAAGAACTCCGCGAGGCCTGCAGAGCGCTGCGAGGCTCCCTGTTACGACAGGAGATTTACGCTCTTGATGACACCGCCGAGGCCGACCGGCCCTACAGCGCCTCGGAACGCAATTACACTCTTGAGGCGCTGCAGCCGCAGGGGCCGAACCGCTACGGCGTCTTTGCCGCTCACCCCCGAGAGACGCTCGATTTCCGCTATGAACGGAAGCTTTACAAAGTCCTCGGCAACTCGCTGGCGGATGCAGCCGCGCCGCCAGCGAAACCGGCAGCCGACCCGCGGGTGGCGCACGCCGTCACGCTTTCGGCGGACCCGTTTGGGAATGCGCTACAGTCTGTGTCCATCGCCTACGGCCGCAGGTACGTAGATCCGGACCTGACCGCCAGGGACCAGCAGAAGCAAGCCACGTCGCTGATCACATTCACTGAAAACGCCTACACCCTTCCGGTGCAGGGCGACGATGCCTGGCGCACGCCCCTGCCAGCCGAGACGAAGGCGTACGAACTGCTGCAATTGCCTCCCGCAGCGAACCTGGCAGATGTCACCAATCTTTTCCAGTTTGATGTGCTGCAAACGCTCACGCAGGCTGCCGGCGACGGCGTCCATGACCTTGCATTTGAAGATCTCAATCCGGCAAGACTGAATGCGGGCGAACCGTACCGGCGGATCACGGGCCATTCTCGCACGCTGTACAGGCCCGATGACCTGGGCGCGGCGGCCGGCGATCCAAGAGCACTGCTGCCCGTGCGCCACATGGAATCTCGCGCTCTGACCGGAGAAAGCTACAAGCTCGTTTTCACCCCCGGCCTGATCGCGCAGGTCTACCAGCGCGACGGGAATGCGCTATTGCCGGACCCGGCGACGGTCCTCACGTCCAAGGCAGGCGATGGCGGCGGCTATGTCGATCTCGACAGAGATGGTAATTTCTGGGCGCCATTCGGGCGCGAGTTCTATATCTCCGGACCTCCTGCCTCGCCCGCCGAATTGAACCAGGCTCTGCAGACTTTTTTTCTACCTCGCCGCTTCGAAGACCCATTCGGCAACGCCACGCAGGTGGATTACGATCCCTACGGCCTGTTGATCACCCGGACCACGGATGCGGCGAATAATCAAGCTGTAGCGCAAAGCGACTATCGCGTGATTGCCGCTTCTCTGATTACCGATCCAAACGGCAATCAATCCGCAGTGGAGTTCGACGCGCTCGGCCTGGTGACCGCGACCGCCATCATGGGAAAGCCCGGAGAAAAAAAAGGCGACCTGCTGACCGGCTACTCCGCCGATCTCGCCCAGGGAGATACCGACAATTTCTACGAAGCGGCCGATCCCCACACGCTGGCTGCTCCCCTGATCGGCAATGCGACGACCCGCGTGGTCTATGATCTCAACGCCTTCTATAACAGCCGCGCGAAGGCGCCCGCCGATCCCTCGCAGTGGATGCCGTCGTTCTCTGCCACGATCGCCCGGGAGATTCACCACTTCGACCTTCAAGATGGGCAGAAGAGCAATCTCCAGATCACATTCAGCTATTCGGATGGATTCGGGCGGGAGATTCAGAAGAAGATCCAAGCCGAAGCGGGCCCGGTGACGGACAGCGGGCCCGTGGTGAATCCGCGGTGGGCAGCCAGCAGCTGGGTCATCAACAACAACAAGGGGAAGCCTGTCCGCAAGTACGAGCCGTTTTTCAGCAGGCTCGCCGCCGGCCACAAATTTGAATTCGGCGTGACCGCCGGAGTGAGCCCCATCATCTGCTACGATCCTGCTGAGCGCATCGTCGCTACCCTTCACCCGAACCATACGTACGAGAAGGCTGTTTTCGATCCATGGGGACAGGCAACATGGGATGTGAACGATACGGTCGCGCAGGACGATCCCACTACTGATCCGGATGTCGGCGACTACTTCCAGCGCCTTCCTTCGGCTGATTACGCTCCGACATGGAGAGTGCAAAGAGCCGCAGGCGGACTCGGTCCACTGGAACAGGCCGCCGCAATCAAGGCAGCCGCCCACGCCGATACGCCAACAGTCGCTTACTTCGATACGCTTGGCCGCACCTTCCTGACCCTGGCCGATAACGGTGCCCTCGGCCGCTACCCGGTGCGCGTTCAACTCGATATTCAGAGCTTTCAGCGCGCCATCGTGGACCCCCTCGGGCGCACGATCGCGAGTTCCGACTACACCCTTCCCGGCCAGAAGATTCACCAGGCGAGCATGGAAGCGGGCGGGCGCTGGATACTGAACGATGCGACAGACAAACCCATCCGTGCCTGGGACACGCGCGGACACAACCTTCGCACCGAATACGATGCGCTCCGCCGAACCGTCCACCTTTTTGTGCTGGGCACCAATGCCGCGAATTCCGATCCCCGCACTACGACCGGCGAGGTCATGTTCGAGAAGATTGAATATGGCGAAAGCCAGCCGTCGGACCAGGCGCTCAATCTGCGGACCCGCGTCTTTCGGCACCGCGACAATGCCGGAATTGTGCTCAACGCTGTAACTGACCCAGAAACCGCGCTCACATCGGCATACGACTTCAAGGGAAATCTGCTGGCGAGCAGCCGCCAATTCACGCAGGACTACAAGCAACTGCCGGATTGGTCGCTACCCGATCCGCCTTTCCTCGCAGACCTCCTGATCAACCGAACCGAGTACGACGCCCTCAACCGAGCGACGGCAGCGACGGTGCCGGACGGAAGTGTCGTGCGTCCCACATACAACCCCGCGAGCCTTCTGCAATCGGTCGATGTCAACCTGCAGGGTGCGGCGGTCTCCACAACGTTTGTTGACAATGTCGATTACGACGCCAAAGGGCAGCGCGTTTCGATCTCCTACGGGAGCCACAGCGCGCCAGTGGCGAACACCGCATACAGCTACGATCCGCTCACCCTGCGTCTCGCCGCCTTGAACACGACGCGCCCCGGCTTTCCGGCGGGCCAACAGCCGGCGCAGGATCTCTCGTATACCTATGATCCGGCGGGAAACATCACGCACATTGAGGATGCGGCTCAACAGACCGTGTACTTCGCCAATCGCAAGGTAGAGCCATCCACCGACTACACCTACGATGCTATTTACCGCCTGGTTCAGGCGAACGGGCGCGAGCATCTCGGGCTCAACGGCGGTGCGCCGTCCCGGCCCTGGCCCTCGAATTACAACGATGTTCCACGTATCCAGCTGGCGCATCCAGGGGACGGCAACGCGCTGGGAACTTACACGGAACAGTACCAGTATGACGATGCGGGCAATTTCCTTAAGCTCATACATACGGGCAACAACGCCGCCGATCCCGGCTGGGCCCGCGCGTATACGTACCAGGAAGCCAGCCTTCTGGAACCGGGCAAGGTGAGCAACCGCCTGACTTCCACCAATGTCAGCGGTAGCGTACCTTGGGTCGAAAATTACCAGCACGACACCAACGGCAATATGACCGCCATGCCGCAGTTGCAGGCGCTCACGTGGGATTTCAAGGACCGCCTGCAGATGACGCGCCGCCAGGCGGTCAATGCGGACGACGCGGATGGCGCGCTCCAGCAGGGCAGGCGGACCTATTACGTTTACGGAGCCGGCGGCGAGCGCGTCCGCAAGGTCACGGAGTCGGCGGCCGGCGTGAAGATCAAAGAGCGGCTCTATGTCGGTGTAGCAGAAATCTATCGCGAATTCAACGGCGCGGGCAATGCGACGCTGGAGCGGGGGACGCTCAACGTGATGGACAACAAGCGCCGCATTGCACTGGTGGAGACGCTCAAGGGGGCCAAGGGTGTAATCCGCTATCAGTTCGACAACCATCTAGGAACGGCGTGCCTCGAACTGGACAACACGGGCGCAGTCATCACCTACGAGGAGTATTACCCGTTCGGTAGCACCTCGTATCAGGCAGGCCGGTCGGCGGCGGAAGTTAGCCTGAAGCGCTACCGCTACACCGGCAAGGAGCGCGACGAAGAAACGGGTTTCAACTATCACGGAGTGCGCTATTTCATGCCGTGGATCGCGCGCTGGATAAGTTGCGATCCGGCCGGGACCGGCGACGGCCCCAATCTCTATCAGTATGTTCGTTCGAACCCGGTGAAACTCATCGACTCGAACGGCTCGGATTCCACCACGCCGCAGCCGGAGCTGGTATCGCCGAAGACCGAGTTCATGTTCCATCCGCTGGCCAATCTTCATTTCCGATTGAACGCGAATTCCTCCCGGGTGACGCTAGCGTTCGTGGGAAGGACGCAATTCGCCAACAACAAGCTGATCACCAAAAAGGACCCTATCAACGGCGGCCCCATTACGTCGATAGGCTCCGGCGCATACTTGAACAGCGGGTATCTCTCGCTCGACACCCGACTGGGCAGCCTCAGCGTGGGAGCGGATGTGTCCCTGGACCGGCATTTCACGGGACTCGGCTCGATGCCCGCCGACTACCGCCTGCAGGCGACCTTCTTCCCCGTATTTCGAGATTCAAAGAGCGGCTATGAGCTGCTTCGGTTCAGCGGTTCGGCCAAAGAGACTCTGTACGGCGTGGAATTCAGCGGCAACTTGCACACCGGGCCGCTGCCGAAAACGGTCGACGACTACAGCCGGCTTGCCACGGGCCTTATCGACAGCTTCAGCAGCGGCAAATCCATCGGCGACAAGCTCACCAAGTTCGCAACGCGCTCGGTTGGCGTGGAATTAAGCTTCAGTGCCAAACTGAAACTGCTGAATACCGTCCCGATCACCTGGATCAACGGCCATGTGGGTGCAGACACCGGAGTTACGGCTTACGGCATTGTGCCTGCTCCGGCGGGTGCGCTGTTTCCAGTCACTACCCCGCTGGTCGGGCTCTATAAGACGTACTCGAAAGACGACAAGAGTTTCGAATTCCTCGGAGGCGCGCTGGTGGTGCCTTCCATCGAGGCAATCACGAAGGGCGAAGGCGGCCTGCAGGCGTTTCCCACCTACGGATTCCTCCGTTCCAGTGTCAGCACCAAGGTGGGACCGGGACATCTCAAGCTGAGCGTGGAAGGAGCGCTGTCGGCTAAAGAACTCACCTCACCGACGCCGCTCAGCCTGGACTTCAACCAGACGTACGACATCATTCACGGAGCGCAGCCGGAGATTCCAGCCGCGTACAAAGGGACAGCTACCCTGAGCTATACGTACTAGGAGAACAAAACATGCAGGCGAGCCCCGATATTTCCATCCGCCTATCGGTCCTGGACCCGCAGGGACAACATCTAGGCGGGCAGGTAGATATTCAAGTGAAGCCACTGGGCGTCGGCCAGACACTGACGCTGAAAGCAGAGGACGCCTCGCGGGACATCGATATCGGCGGATTGCAACGTGGTCCCGGCGGAGCGTATCAGGTCACAGTAACGGCGGGGCCCGGCAAGCAGGCGACGGTGCACGTCGATGTTCCTGCCAGCGGTTTCGCCAGCACCGGCGTGACCATCGGTGCCGCCAGCCTCAGGCCAACCGCCATCATTCTGCCCACGGCAAAAGTGGAAGGAACGCTGGTGTTCGACAATAGCCTGCCCGCTGCGGGAATCACCGTGCGCGCCTACCACATCGGCTTCGCCGGCCAGAGCACAGCCCTCGGCGAGGCCAAGACAGACGGCCAAGGGAAATACGCAATTGGCTACAACCCTCCAGCAGCGGTCGTCAACCTTCAGATGCGAATCATGGAGCCGGCAGGGAAGGAGGTGACCATCTCCGCGACGAGATTCGGTGCGCCGCAGTTGCTCACGCTCAACCTCATCGTGCCGGCGAGCGCGCAACCCCTGGCTCCCGAATACGAGAGACTCTCGGCCGACCTCGCCAAGAATGTGGGCAAGGAACAACTAGGACAGGCCCAGGAAAGCTCGGAGAGGCAGGACCTCACCTTGCTGAGGCAGGCGACAAACTGGGATGCGCGCTTGGTGGCCCTGGCCGCCACCGCCGCGCAGCAGAACGCCACAACCGGACTGGGTCAGGACGTTCTTTACGCGCTTTACCGCGTCGGTCTTCCGACCGATTCAGCATCGCTTGCCACGGTGCCTTCGGGAACCGTGCAGCAGGCACTCGCTGCGGCATCCAAAGCGGGAATCGTCAGCATGAACGCGGACCAGATGGCGTCCGCCAGCAAGGCGTTCCAGGCATTCTCCACGAAGACGCTGCTGGCAACAGCGGCAACCGGCGCGCCGTCCACGTTCAACGAGCTAATGGCCACCCAATTCGCCGGCAATGCCGCGCAGCAGGACACATTCGCGAGGCTCTATTTCAGCGATCCTTCGGCTGGCTCCGAGCTCTGGACGCTGGCGGCCAAAGCGCAGATCCCGCCCCGGACCATCGAATCGTTGCGGCTCCAGGGGAAATTCCTCTACCTCACGTTCAACAATGCGGCGCTGGCACAAAGGCTTCAGCAGCAGGTCGGATCTCTGGCCGATCTCCCCAAGATTGCAGACCAGGACTATCACCAGCCTGATACCTGGCAAGCCACTCTCACTTCCATCGCGGGACAAGGCGGCAATAGAGTGCTCGATGCTCTGATCCCTGCCATTTACACCGGGCAGAATACAGCCGATCGCCTCTCCGCCTATGCCGGTGACCTTGCGCGCAAAATCAGGATCAGCTTCCCAACTCGCGTGGTGGCGCGGATGGCTGAAAAGCAGCAGCTCACCATTGATCCCAAAACCACAGCCCCTGTCGCAAACTTCCTGCGCGCCGCGGACACGCTGGGCTACAGTCTGGGGCGCACGCCATTAAACGCATTCATGACGAATTCCGCGAAGGGCCTGCCCGCGCTTGACGATTCATCCAAGGCCGCCGTCAAAGCGCTGCACCGAATTTTCCAGGTTACTCCAAGCACCGAATCGCTACAGGCCGCCCTCACCCACGGGCTCATGTCGGCTAATCAGATCGCGTCTTACTCCAAGATGGATTTCCTCGCCAAGTACGAAAACGTATTTCCCGCCGGCGAAGCGATTATGGTATATGGCCAGGCGCAGACCATCAGTTCCATTACCTTCAACATATTCTCCGCGGCGAAGGCTCTCGACACGGCACCGCCCGTTTACACGCTATCGTCTCCATCCGCCGACCGGCAGAACGCGAAGGACGCGCTGGTAAAGCAATTCCCGTCGCTGAGCACTCTGTTTGGCAATCTGGACTTCTGCCAGTGCGATGATTGCCGGTCCGTCCTCAGCCCAGCTGCATACTTCGTGGACCTGCTCGACCTGCTGGGCCAGAGTTCGGTTCCCAATGCCGCCGGCAACACACCTCTGGACGTGCTCATTGGCAAGAGCGGCGGTATCAAGGGACGCCGCCCCGACCTCGGCGCGCTGCCGCTCACTTGCTCGAACACCAACACGGCGCAGCCTTATATCGACCTGGTGAACGAAATTCTCGAGTATTACATCGCTCACAACAACCTCGATGCGGGCGCGGCCTACGATACGGGCACGGCCAACACTGCCGATCTTACCGCCGAGCCGCAGCACGTGATCCCCGATGTTTACAACACCACCCTCAAGCAGGCGTTGTATCCGCTCGACCTGCCGTTCGACCTGTGGATTGAAACGGTGCGCGGATTCCTGGGTTATTTCAAGACTCCGCTCCCGCAAGTTCTCGATACGCTTCGCCCCGCCGATACGCTGGAACTGTTCACAAGCAATCCGGCCGTTTCCTACTACCGCGCACAGATCCTCGCCGAGGCGCTTGGAATCTCACCCGCCGAATATGCAGTTTATACCGCGGCCGACACGACGAAATGGTTCACGCTCTATGGCTACACCACCGAAGCGGCCGCCCTTGGGGCTCTGCCAAATGCCAAAACGCTTTCGCAGAAGCTGGGAGTGAGCTACCAGGCATTGGCCGACCTGGCGGAGACCGGCTTTCTGAACCCCGGTCTCTTTCCGTTGATATTTCAGTTCCAGCGCTTCGGCATCGATATGGGAACGGCCTTCAGCTTCACCAATCAGGCGGGCTATCCGGTGCTCGATGCGCAGCACACCGCCGATTTCCAGGCCGAGCTCAACGCCATCACCGCGCAGTATAAGCAACAGAATCCGAATTCCACCTTTGACGCTACGGCGTGGCTCAAGAAGCTGCTGCCGGCGAAATATTCGCAGACTGTGCTGGTGCTGGCCGACCCGAACACGGGCTGCAATTTCAGTGGCACTACTCTGCAATACGCAGACGGCTCCGCCGCCAAACCTCTGGATTTCCTCAAGCTCAATCTGCTCGTCCGCCTGTGCACCCAGCTCGGATGTTCTCTCGACCAGGACGCCGGCGAGCAGCCCGCCCCGGCCGAAGCGGGCTCGTCCTCCTGGACGCTGGATGAAATCGACCGGGGACTGCAGGCCTTCCTGCCCGGAAACCTACCCGCCTTCACCGACCCCGGCTTCGCTGCGGCATTCGGCAACGCCTGGAAGACCGCGCTCGTCTACCTGGCGCACCTGGACGATCTGAACACGCGGCTGAACCCGGCGCTCGGCCGCTCCGCGCTGCTGCCGTTTTGGCAAGGCCTCCCTGCGCAGGGCGAAGAGCCTCTATACGCGCAGCTCTTCCTCACAGCGGGCGTGCTCAACAAGGACTTCGTCTTCGACGATCCCAATGGGGTCTTTCCCGCCCCGTCGGGAGATCTCACGGCCGATCAGCGGAATCTGGCGGCGCACTCCGCCGCCATACAGGGCGTGCTGGGCCTCAGCGCTACGGACCTGACGGCGATCCTGGCCGATGCGGGTATCGCATCCCCGGCAACGTTCTCTCTGGACAATCTCTCGCTCTGCTACCGCTATAGCATGCTGGCTCAATGTCTCCAGATGCCTTTGCCGGACCTGATTGCCCTGAAGGGCATGTCCGGACTGAATCCGTTCCAGCCCATCGCCGCCGCACCGCTCCAGAAGCTCTCGGACGACATCCTCCTGAATCAGACACTGGCGTTCGTCAAGCAGTGGGCAGTCATTCAGAACAGCGGATTCTCGATCGAGGATCTGAAGTATCTTTTGCGCCATCAGTTCGACCCGGTCGGGAAGTACCAGGGCGACCCGAATGCCCGGATCGCCCTGGTGCAATCCGTCGCCGAGGGATTGACGGAGATCCAGAAGCAGTACGCGGTTCCTGCGAGCCTGATGACGCAGCCCGAGACGCTCATCGATCAAAGCCTCTCCGGACTCATCCCGGCGCCGATCCTGAAGAGCCTGTTCGCCCAGCTATCGAACTCACAGACCTACACCGTCTCGACTGCCAGCGCCACCGCCCTGACCGCGTCCGACTTTGCCGGGACGCCCGAATTGACGCTCGCCTACGACAACGTAACTAACACGCAGTCGTTAAGCTGCAAGGGGCTCCTGATGGATTGGCGAAAAGCGCAGATCCAGCAGATGAACTCCAATGCCGCACTGGCCGCGCTCCTGTCGGGGTTGCTCGATGCCGTACAAAAGCTGGCGCGGTCGTCGTTCGACGATTCTATCGCCAACGTGCTCGGCGTCTGGGCGAGCCTGGCCCAATACGAAGCCGTGGGAAAGGGAATCGCGCCCGCGCAGGCCATCGTCGATCCTGCGGGCAAACTGACCACGGCCGATCCCTCGCTCAGCTTCAGCTACGATGCCGCCAGCGGCATCCAATGGCTTGGCTACCGGGGCGTTATCACGGATGCAAAGATAGCCGCGCTTACAGGTATCAACGCCTCGCCGCTTCTCGTTTCCTTGCTGTCGAACATTCAACAGCAGGTTCAGCCCGCTTATACGGAGCTTGCGGCCACCCTCGCAGCCACTTGGTGCAATCTTCAGAGGTACCAGGCCACGCAAGGCGCGGTCGCTGCGGTAAACCAGATCGATACAGACGGTTTCTCCGCCGCGCTGGCAAATGCGCAGCAGGCCGGCACCATTACCGCGCCCATCCCCGCCATCCAGATCGCCTACGATCCGGCCGCGCAAGTGCAAACCCTGACATGCGCCGGCGTTCTCAACGATGCGCTGCGCGTCCAACTCTCAGCGCTGATCCCATCACCGGTTCTCAGCGGGCTGCTGCAAGCGGTTCGAAATCAGGCGGCTTCCGAATTCCAGTTCCTGGGCACGGGATTGCTGCCGGCCGCCGTGAACAATCCCGACCTGTACCTCTCCGCCGCTGGCGTGGACCCGGCCAGGCAGCCGCGATACGGCAAAGCCGAACTGGTAAAGGTGTTCCTGCCACTGCTGGCGCGCAAACTCTCACGCCAACTGGTGTTGCAGACTCTCTCTGCGGCTCTGGGATCGGATGCCACGTTCACCGAACCGCTGGTGACCGACGCGGGTTTGCTCAACGACCCCAGCGACCCCGGCCATTCGCTCCTGCAGGCCTTCCTCGCTGTGGGGCAGCAGGGGGTGAGCGCCTCGTATTACGCTTCCGCCAACCTCAGCGGAAATCCGCAGTCAACCGGACTGGCAACAACCGCCGATACGGCCGACGCCACCAACAGCGTGCCGGGCACAGCCAGTTGCCGCTTTGAGGGCTACCTCCAGGTTCCTACTGACGGGCCCTATCGACTCTTCGCGGAACTCGGAAATAGCAACGCACAAGCTAATCTCCAAATCGATTCGCCCGATCCGAGCGCGCTCTTCCCAAATCCAGTGCTGCAGGCAGCCGCCACCAAAGATAACGACGAGGCGAGCCAGTTCGTCAACCTGAAGGGCGGTGTGGCTTACCATTTCGTCTTGCAATTCCAGAAGCTCGGCGACAAAGGCGCGAGCCTGCTCATCCAGGGCGAAAACCTCCCTAAAGGGCCATTGAGCCAGGTATTCCTCTACGCGCAACAATCGGTGGACGCGTTCGGCCGCGCGCAGGTGCTGCTTGCGAAAGTGCTCCAGATCTGCGGAGTCACCGGACTGGACCTGCGGGAGATCAGCTATCTCACCGCCAATGCCGGCAAGTTCAATAATCTGAAGCTGAGCGCGCTGCCCACGCAGGCCTCCGACGACAGTCCCGCGAAGGCCGCCGTCCTTTTCTCGCAGTTCCTCACCCTGGCCGATTACGCCGATCTGCGCAAAGGACCGGCCGGCGGGACCGACGGCCTCATCGATGTCTTCCAGGCGGCGTCGCTGTCCACGCCGTTATTGCCGCCCGCTACCGTCCTGGCAAATCTCACGCGGCGCGATCCGCAGGTGGTTCAGGATGTGGGCACTGCACTCGGTCCCGACAGCCACTTCTCAAATAACGCTGGCATTCGCCGCATGTGGGATGCCCTTCAGCTCGTCCAGACCCTTGGACTTCCGGTGCAGTCCGTGGCCGCCTCCACGAAGATTGTGACCGCGGCGCCGGCCTCGCCCGACCAGATTGCCGCGAACTTCGAGAACGCGGTCAAGGCGCAGTACACGCCGGATCAGTGGCGGCCCATCGCACAGTCGGTTTTCGATCCCCAGCGCCGCAAGAAGCGCGACGCACTGGTGTCGTATCTTGTGAATGAACTGGCGTTCGATAACGCCAATCAACTTTTCGAATATTTCTTGGTCGATACCGGCATGGAGCCTGTGGTGCAGACCTCGCGGCTGCGCCTCGCTCTCTCTTCGGTGCAGACATTTATCCAGCGCTGTTTCCTCAATCTGGAAAGCGGCAACGACGATGCAACTCTGGACGTCGCCGCCAGCGCCATTCCCGCCGATTGGTGGCCCTGGATGAAGCGTTACCGGGTCTGGGAGGCCAATCGCGAGATCTTCCTTTTCCCCGAAAACTGGATGCAGCCTGAACTGCGCATGGACAAGACCGATCTCTTCCAGGCTCTCGAGAGCGCCCTCTTGCAGGGCGATGTGACCTCGAACCTTGTCGAAGACGCCTTTCTCGATTACCTGAAGGGTCTCGACCTTCGCGCGCGCCTGGATATTGTCGCCAGCTATTTCGACCAGAATCCTAACCCCGGCGAAAGCGTCCTCTACGTGCTGGGCAGAACCTACGGCCATCCCCACAAGTACTTCACCCGCACGTATACCAACGGGGTGTGGTCCGCGTGGGAAGCTGTCAGCGTGGATATCGAAAGCGATCATATCGTGCTGGCAAAGTGGCGAGGACGGCTCAACATGCTGTGGCTCACCTTCATCACGAAGGCCAAGGCCCAGGACAGTGGGTCCAGCGCGGGGTCCGGCGGCGTGGGCACGCTGCCGTTCGACTCGCTGTTCTCCGACATCTCAAACTCCAAGCCGCAGCAGCAGGTCCAGATCCAGTTGCACTGGAGTGAGTCTGTGGAGGGCAAATGGACGAGTCGGATCTCCACGGACGTTAAGAACGCTGAAGCTATCAATGTAGCCGACGGGTTCGATCCCAGCCAGGTGCACATCCATGTTTCCAAAGAGCTTGATGCCGGCGGGAACGAAGGCGCCCTGAGGATTCACGTCGATTTCCCCGAGGGCTACGACGTCGGCTGGGCAATCGGCGAAATCTTCATTGCCCTTCTCGGCGGCGATCCGAATTCGTTGCAGCGCGCGAATCACACATTTCGCATCACTAGCAAGAACTGCGATCCCGATTTCAGCGCCAAATACTACGAGGCGCCTCCGCCCATGCCCTACGATGCCCCGGGCGTGGATGCCACGTTCTACGTCGGTTCTTCGGCTCTCACCGCGACGTTCCAGACCGACATTCTGTTGGGCGGCAGCGGCGTGCCCGAAACCGAGAAGATTCTCGATACCGTGCAGAACTTCGATCTGCTGACGTGCGCCAACGCCGTTTCGCCGCCGTTCATTGCCCAAGGCGATCCCGCCTATTCCGAGGCCGGATCCCTCGTGAGCCCATTCTTTTTCAAAGACAGCAGCAATCCCGGAGCGGCAAGCGGGACATCGTTCCTCGACGAGCGCACCTTCTTTGTGCAGCCGTCGCTGACGGAAACAGTGGTCAGGGAGTGGGCTGGCTGGGCGATCGGGCCTGTCCAGCCGCAGGTTTCGATCGATCCCGGGATACTTAAACAGATCAACATCATCGCGCAGGTGCCCTCGTCGCCCTTTCCTATCGATACAGGCGATCCGATTTATTCGATCTATCCGATGCAGAACCTGACGGACTGGCTGACGAATCCTGCGGTGGCGGTATCGTACGGCGGGGTCGCGATCGGCAAGAACGGCGGCATCCAGACGGCTGGCAACACGGCCGTGAACGCGATCGGAAACGTGGCAGGAACCAAAGGAGTGGCGGTTGCGCCGGCCAATACCGCAATCGGCAACGCCGGGTTCGTCCTCATCGGCAGCCACGGCATAAACGCGAGCCGCCTGCAGGCACTCAAGCAAGCCAATCCGGCAAACAGCCGGCTCAATACCATCGCGGGTGCGTAAGGAGAAAACTCATGGCGTCGAATACAAGCTTTCACAATTCGATCGATGGCGCGCGGGCCTACCAGACCCACAGTCCTGCAGGATGGCAGCACAGGCCGCGCTATTTCACCCTCCGCGAGATCAGCCTGGCATACCAGTTTTCCACGCACTTCCATCCCTACGTGGGCGCGCTGATTCGCACGCTGAACGAAGGCGGCTTCTCTCAGTTGCAGGAGACCGACACGCTGTATCTTCCGCAGCCGAATCCGCCCAGCGGCCAGGCCTTGCAGCCGCTTCAGCCGATTCCCGACGGCACGCGAGCTACGCTTCTGGCGAACATCACGGCCGCGCGTCCGAACGGAGGCCCCGCTGTATCTCTCACCGCCGGCACTCCTCTCACGCTGCCGCAGGGCACTTCCATCACCGTGAAAGCCGGCACCAACGTCGGCAAGCTGGATGGATCCACGGGGCCGCTGGGTGCGGACCTCGTCTTCCAGCTTCCCGGCTTCTTGCCCATTTCCTTCTCAAGCGGGATTCAAAACACGGCCGCTCCCGGCGCCTTCATCGTTCCCGATTCGACCGGCGTGACCGTCACTCTTCCCGCAGGCCGATTCGCGGTGCTGGCCAGCGATGGCTCGCAAGTACAACTTCCGGCCGCAACCGCGGTGGCCATCCGCGCCAGCCTTCCGCAGCCCTACCTTTACACCGATGATTTCGGCGTGCGCTACACGCCGGACGACAACGCCGTCCAAGAGCCGTATCCGGTGAAGGATCTGGATTTCTCTACCGGCGGAGCCTACTCGATCTATAACTGGGAGCTCTTCTTCCACGCTCCCCTCATGATCGCCATCCACCTGAGCCAGAACCAGAAATTTCAGGACGCGCAGAATTGGTTCCACTACATCTTCAATCCCATCGACAACAGCCCCGGACCAACGCCGCAGCGTTTCTGGCGGATAGAGCCGCTCCAGTATACCGATACCGAATCGATCGAGCAGATCCTGGTAAACCTGGCGCAGCCGCAGGACCCACAGCTCTACATGGATACTGTCAACGCTATCAGCGCCTGGCGGGAGAATCCCTTCCAGCCGTGGCTGGTGGCGAAGTATCGCCCTGTCGCCTACATGCTGAAAACAGTGATGGCCTACCTGGATAACCTGATCGCATGGGGCGACTCGCTTTTTCAGCAGTACACCATCGAAACCATCAATGAAGCTACGCAGATTTACATCATGGCTGCCAATATTCTGGGGCCCAAGCCCCAGGCAGTCCCGAAGAAGGGATCGGTAAAGTCGCTCACGTACAACGATCTGCGCAAGGCTGCGCTGGACCCGTTCGGCAATGCCATGGTGGAAATGGAGGCCGACCTTCCATTCGACATCACGCCGCCGGCCGGGAACGGAACCGATGCGAACGGCGCGCAGATTCTGCCTAGCATCGGCAAGACCCTCTATTTCTGTATTCCACGAAACGACATGCTGCTCGGGTACTGGGATACGGTCGCTGATCGTCTCTTCAAGATTCACAACAGCCTAAACCTTCAGGGCGTCTTCCAGAGAGTCCCGCTGTATGATCCCCCCATCGACCCGGCGCTGCTGGTGCGTGCCACGGCCGCAGGCCTAGACGTCAATGCCGTTGTCAGCGGGCTCAACCAACCGCTGCCGCTGGTACGCTTCCAGTTCCTGGTGGCTAAGGCATCGGAGATCTGCCAGGAGGTGAAATCGCTGGGTGCGAACCTGCTCGCCGCCATCGAAAAGCGAGACAACGAATCCATCTCGTTGTTGCGTGCGCAGCACGAAAGTGCCATCGCGAACCTTACCAACATGGTCCGCTACGCCCAGTGGCAGGAGGCACAGAAGGCCACCCAGACGACGCAGGCGACGCTAGCCTCCGCCATCCAGCGCTACAGCTACTATCAGAAACTGCTGGGCCGGACCGACTCGCAGATCTCCAATGGGCTGCCTCAACTCGATTCCCTCGACCTGGGTAGCCTCCAGAATCTCAACTTCACACAGTCCGATTCCTCCAGCGAGCCCACCATGGCACTCGATGGCGTCGACCCGGACATCTCTCAGGATTCCACATCGGTGAGCGACGGAGAGATCCAGACCCTCAGCAAGCACGAAGTACAAGAGCTCGACCGCCTTTTCGACGCTCACTTGGCCCAGTTGACCGCCTCCGGCATCGAAGCGCTCGGCGCCATCCTGGCCCTGATTCCACAATTTGGCGCGCACGTGCAACCGATGGGTTGCGGTGCCACCATCAAATTCGGAGGAGACAACCTAAGCTTTAACACTTCGCAGCTCGCGTCTGTGGCTCGCGCCGTTGCCGACCAGTACTCGTTCGAAGCCACCAAGGCATCGAAGCTTGGCTCCTACTCGCGCCGCCAGACCGAATGGACGTTTCAAAGTAACTCGGCCAAAGCGGAGATCAACCAGATCTTCAAACAGCTTCGCGGCGCGCAGCTTCGCGAAGCCATCGCCAAGAAGGAGTACGACAACCACCAGGTGCAGATGGCCAACGCCGAGAAGGTGGTGGACTTCCTCGAAGGCAACGATATCGGCCCGGCCTTTCCCACCAAGGAGACTACCGTTGGCTTCTATGCCCTTCTTAAGCGCGACACCAAAGCGCTCTACGCGAAGGCTTTCCAACTCGCCTTCAACCTGGCGAAGAAGGCCGAGCTTGCACTCCAATATGAGTTGGGAGATCCTTCGCGTACTTACATCCAGTTCAATTACCTCGACGGCAACGAGGGACTGCTTGCCGGCGAAAAGCTGCTCTTCGATGTGAAGAGCATGGAGATGGCCTATCACGACCTGAACCAGCGCGAGTTCGAACTGACCAAACACGTGAGCTTGCGCCAGGTGGATCCGGTCGCCTTGCTCCAATTGCGCGCCACCGGAAGCTGCGCCTTTACCATCCTGGAAGAGGTGTTCGATCTGGACACCCCGGGGCACTACTTCCGGCGCGCAAAATCCTGTGCGGTGACGATTCCCTGCGTCGGGGGGCCTTTCGTCAACATCAGCTGCACCCTGAGCCTGCAGAAAAGTTCCATCCGAGTCAGCCCCGATCCCGGAAAGACCTATGCGCGGCAGGGCTCCGACGATCCGCGCTTCAACGACTATTACGGTACGCTGCAGTCCATCGTCACCAGCTCAGCTCAGTCGGACGCGGGGATGTTCGAGACCAACCTCCGCGACGAACGCTACCTGCCCTTCGAAAACGCGGGCGTTGCCGGGAGCCAGTGGCAAATTGAGCTGCCCGCAGATGTGCGCCCGTTCGATTTCGACACGATCACAGATGTGATTCTTCACTGCCGCTATACCGCCAGGCAGGGGGGAGACTTGCTCAAAGCGGCCGCCGTGCAGAACCTGCAGAACCAGATCAACAAAGCGAACTCGGCCGGCTCCGTCGTCCTGTACTCCATTCGCCACGACTTCCCCTCGGAATGGGCGAAGCTTCAGAGCACTTCTCAATTGACCGTAGCCTTCAATCCAGACCTCTACCCGTTCTGGGCGCAGGGCCAGACCATCGGCATCAAGTCTGTCCAGTTCTTCGCCGAGACCGCCAAGCCGTCCGTCACCCTCACGGACCCGAAAAACAAGAAGGATACGCTCGTGCGCAACCCATCCATGGGCAACATGGCCGTGGGCAAGCTGTCCAATATCCCTCTGCCCGCGGCGATATCGGATAACAACCATCCGCCACTTTCCGTGACTCTGGACGATACTTCCATGCGAGACCTCTGGATGGCCATCACATGGGGTAAGGCCTAGTATAGCCATAGCTAGCGCGGATAAATGGGATCGGTTGCGAACAGCCTAACGTTAGGCGCCGCGTGAAAGAGTTTGGTCCGACTGCCTTATTGGACGCCATGCCTCGCAAACCATGGGCGCCCAGTTTCAAACGATAAAGAGAATGCAGGGCTATTGCTCTCCGCAAACGCGGCCTTACCTTTGAAAAGATCGCACACACTTGGGCCTGAGTCAGCAAGATTCCAGGCATTAACCTAGTTCCTGACTATTATTTCTCCGTGGTCGACAGTACATTTTTTAACTTCGCGTGGTATCCAGTGAAGTGAGGCCTCCCTGGATCCTCCGTGATGCGGATCAGTTTTTTTGACTGCAACGAAGCTTGGTGGGAATGGGAGTGGCGTCACTGAGGAGATTTCAACTTTTTTACAACAAGTCATTTTCAGTTTCGCTCCGGAGGAGGCGCTGACTTGCAGCCAGAGGAGAAAGGGGGTAGCGCTGATCAATCAGCAAGGCCTGCATATTTGAAGCAGAGTCGCTGTCAAATTCAGGCTATGGTTTTTTGCGAATTTCTCAGTTAACTTTTTCGCCCTTGGCAATGCTGTGGGCGGTAAGTTCTATTTCCGCGTTCTCAAAATGTGGCGGCTTCTTCAAGAAGGGGATCGTGATTGGCAAGAATGTCGCTGATCAGATGCGAGAACTCGGGGTCTGTTCCCTTGTCGAGAGCCGCAAGCCTGTCCATGGTCGTCAGGCTGCCACGTAGGACGTGAATTTGCTTCATATACGATTTTCTCAAGGCTTTAACCCATACTAACCCAAAACAGGCACGGAGATAAACGCACGTCATTCCGTTTCGATGCTCGACAGAGGCTCGCCGATATATCTGGTCAGTTCTGCCAGCCAATTTTCTATGTTCTTGCCGTGGTGAACGCACGTGACGAAGCCGAGATGGTTCGCGACGTTCTGACGGTTCTTCCGAATGTCCTGCTTGGTAACCGAGATATAAAGCGCAAGAAACCTTTCGAACTGTGTGGACCTGCGAAAGACGTAGGTTGCGTGTCCCGCCTCGGGCGTCTCCACGACCACCGCCCGTTGCGTTTCGAAGATGTACTCCGAGCGGAAGAAGTACAGTCGGTAAGCCGCCCGGGCAAGATGGGAGTAGAACTCGGTTTGATAGTCGGCAGACCAGGTGATCTGCGTCATGTCGAAGGAGGAGGGGATCCCGCTCCGATCGCACAGGTGCCGCAATTCTGCCCGCCTTTCGCGGGCCAGTTCAGCTGCTCTCTCAGCTACCGCTTTCTTTTCCGCTTCGTCTCTGGCCCGCTGGCGTATATTTTCGCTGCGGCTTTTCTCGTTATTGCCAGGGAAGCAGCCTGAACGGTGCCTCATCTATTAACCGGAGGCCGTAGTTGTGGTAGAAATAGATGCTCAGGGCTTGCTGCATAGGTCATGAAAGGTCGGCTTTATGAAAGCTGGAGCACCTCTCAAAGAACGGCCCATTCAGGTCGTTCGTTACTACAAAAAACACATTATTCAACTGAACGTTGTTAGCTCGGCGGACGGATCAGATTGGGAGATTCGATTCCGATATTCGCGCCATATAGGACTACAACCCACGGACGAATTCCGCACAGTGAATGACCGTTACCGGAGTGTCATTGCAGCCACCGAGGCGGGACTCAATCTTGCCAAGGCTGAAATTGACGGCGTGTCTCGATAGAAGAACGACGCGGTAAGAACGGCCCCAATTCCAAAAAGTTTCGTCAACTATCAAGGCATTCTCAAGTGCATGGTTGTGCGCTACGGAAATGGCTTAGAGTGGATGACGGGCTTCCTCGCGCCGACTCAATTGCGCACCACATGAGAGCAAGGTCTAATGAAAGAGCTAGCCAAAGATGAAACGATAGTGAGCTGTGAACCGGTCTGGTTTCAATCGAAAACTGTGCAACCCGGATGCAGAGATTGTGGAGCTATCGCCTATCGGGAATTGACAATCAAGAATGGTCCCAAGGAAGTGCGTATTGTGCGGTTATGCGGCCAGCACTTTCTTGAGATGCTGCGCACAGCAACCGCAGAAGAGAAGAAGCAAATGCTGGGCTAGATTGGGCAAAGTTTCCCTGGCCCCTTTTGGGCTGAAGGGCCAGGGGATTATTGTGAGGAAGAAGCAACTCCTATTTGTGTCTGATGAAACGCATCAGGGATGGGATGCCATGTCTCTTTTGTAACTAATTCGTGGAGGGAATTAGCCAATACCCCCCCGGAGCTATTTTCCCGAAAAGACGGAACTGCGTCCGGCTGGAGATGGCCCGGAATTGAGCTCGCATGCTCCTCCGAAGATTGGATCGCACGCACTGTTTGTCCGCTGGCGCCGTATCGCAGAAGCATCTTATGCCGGATCGCCAGCTCAAACGCTGTCGTGCAAAGAATATATTTCTTCCGGCCGCCCGGCGTTGATCGTTTTAGCGACACAGCGATCCGGTCGGTGTGCGCCTGGATGCCACAGAGTCGCCCGAGCGTTTCCCAGAAATCCGGCTCGACGCAGTCGGCGGGACTCGAAGGACTGTTTGATGAATTCGGCATCGTCTGTGCCGCCATTCAGGGGCAGGGTCAGCACTTGGGTCCACCGAGATCGTGTCCGCCGTCCATACCGCACGGGTGCTCCGGGCCACTCAGTCGATGAGACGTTCGCGCAAAGGGTCGCGGTAATCGACCAGAATAAGGCCGCCGGCGTACCCGACGCTCTCTCTTCGTTGCTGCCTCGTTTCACGCCGCTGCCGGTGTGTTAAACATCACACGCATCAGGAATCCCTGCCCGCTCTCGTATCCTCTTGCCCCAACCGCACTTGAAGAATTACAGCCTGACGGATCAAATCGTGCTCTGGCGTAAGAGATCTAAAGAAAGCAATGACTCTTATCGCAATCGAGTCCGACGCTCCCACCCGTCGGGAAAGAACGCAAGGCGAGACCCTGATTGATGACTACCGGACAACGCTCCATGTCGCTGATGTTAGCGTTCCCAACGCTCTTCTCGCTGGTCACTCGACATCCAGATCCCCGGGAGAACGAACTTCTTCTCCAGTCTGATCGCAGCGCGTAGCAACCGAATAAGCAGGATAGGCGAGTTACTCGAGCGTTCTCACGTGACGGTCAGCGCATCGTGATAAATAGCCCTTAATATATTATTTTACTCTAATAATTTAGAGCAGCTATCTCTATAAACGACACTTACTATTTTAATATATTGGAGTACCCTAAGCATTTCATGTACAAAGATTAATTAGGAGTTTTTTCCCTCCAAAGGCAGAAAGACCTGCTAATATCTCCCAGCTCAAACAAGTTAGATTCACACTTACGCGTCATACTAAATTGATTTGAGAAATAGCAGGTTGAGGCTTGTGGGCCGAGAAAAATGCTAATAATAATTTAGCCCCACTCCTGATCGCGCTCAGATTTATTCACTACTTCTCCACTTGGGCTCCGATATGGCCTAATCAAGATTTGTGTTGTATTCAACTTATAGATTTTAAAAACAGCTCTTAAAGATTCCACAATGGCACCATCTTTGTGGCAATGCCCAATTGAAAGGAGGTGACACCATGAAGAAGATTAGCGTCCGTGAAGTCGAAACACTTAAGACGACTACAGCAATGTACGGCGGCGATCCCTGCTGCCCCTGTCCACCGGTTATTACGATATAAGGTGGATTGGTTTATAACCATCATTCGGCCTCCGCGCCATGTTGGCAATCGGTCTTCCATAACACTGGTTGCCCCAAACAGCTTCATAAGCCTGGAGCCGCGTCCAAACACGACGTGGCTCCTCTCAATTTGATCTTGTGTCGATGCCTAAATATCCTCGCACTTCCCATATTGTTGTCGAGCCCTATACCCGCCAACAGGAGGGTAACGAAATCATTATTGGACGCGTTGAGACTGGTCTATTTGTGGCTGTTCCTCCGGAAGCGGTTGATGTATTAGAACGTCTGTCAGAGGGTGACACCGTAGGAGAAGTATCTGACCACTATCAACGGCAATATGGAGAAATCCCGGACCTTGAGGACTTCTTATCGTTGATGGAGTCTAAAGGGATCATCCAGTCTTGCACAGCAATCGAAAACGGTGATGGAAGCCTCGTGACAAGCGCCACAAAAATATCCAAACGCCGATTTCATTTTGCAAATTTCCCAGAAACGCTCGCACAGAAGATCTTTAGCTGGCAAAGTCTCACCGGTGCAAGCATACTCATGGCTACTGCTGCCGTAGCTCTCCTCTTCCGTCCGTCCCTCAGGCCGAGCGCTCGAGATCTTTTTTTTCCTGATCACCGCACACTATGTGTCACTCTACTCACTCTGATCAGCTATTTTTCGATTTTCTTACACGAGCTTGGCCACTTGGTTGCCGCCCGCGCCCTCGGCATCAACTCCCGTTTGGGGCTTAGCAATCGGTTATGGTATCTGGTTGCAGAAACGGACCTTACTGGATTATGGTCCGTCCCAAAGAATCAGCGCTATTTACCGCTAGTTGCGGGGGTCCTAGTTGATTTGGTACTGGCTTCCGTGCTTGTCTTATTTTTATTTTTTAGTGGTCAAAGCATTGTGACATTGCCAATAATTGCCCAACGCCTTGTTCGGGCCCTAGTTGTGACTTGCCTACTGCGCATAGCTTGGCAGTTTTTTTTCTATATCCGGACCGATTTTTACTATGTCATTGCAAATTTCTTCGGCTGCAAGAACTTACTCGGAGATACGACAGGCTTTATTCGAAACCAACTGGCGCGTATCTTTCGTTTTATTCGGCCGATTGACCAATCGTCGATTCCCAGTTCTGAATTTAGGATGATCCGTTTCTATGCGGTGATTTGGGCGGCTGGCAGAGGCATGGCGCTCTTCCTTCTCGTCACCGTCACCGTTCCAGTCTTTGTCCGCTATGCACACAGTCTTAGGTCTGTATTCGCTGCCGGATATATGGCAGGTCGTGGCAACTTTGTTGATGGGCTATTATTTTCCGTTTACTCGATGACTCCGCTTGTTACAGGTTTTTCGATGTGGATCATCGGTTTAATACGCCGGGAAAGGACTTAATTATGTCTTCATTCGTGGAACAAATCGGCAATTGTTCTTCCTCAATTGTGGCTGTGGAGGCTCCTGCGGGCGCAGCCCGGAGGTACTGGCTTGAGGCGGACATAAGCACTCTGAGGCGCCCCATGACACGTTGTTGGGTCGTTTCATGCGATTTTGATTTGGGAGGACCATGGGCTGGAGTGAACGATCTGTTTTCGCAATTGCTTCCCGAAATCGAAATCAAGCGGCCGGATCTTCTGGCGAGGCATTCGTTTGAGTTAGTTCACGTTTGCCCTCAGCTTAGGCACAGTCTCACTGTGACCAACCCGACTCTAACTGACGTCGCTGAGGACGACGAGAAAGTACGCAACTATGCAGCAGATCGGGCATTCCGCATCGTTCATGGGCTCATCGATCTGCTGGACAGCTGGAAAACTTCATATGATTGTGGAACAGAGTGGATTATCGCATGCGATGCATTTGACTTGGGCGGTCCCCTTAGCCAGTACTTCTTTAAAGAGCTTATCCGTCGCCGGTCTAAGAAATTGGCGATTCGCTTAATCGCAGCTGTGAAACAAGGAGCAATAGCTTCTTCTTTTGGCGCGGTTGCTGTCGAGAGGCTCCTTGGCCCTGATCTGGCTGAAGAAGGTCAGGCAGAGATCGCTCCTGAAGAGGTAGCGAAACTGGCGAATGAGCTTGTGGAGCGTGTGGGTGACGACCGCATCGAAATGCAGGTGCATCTTCCGGAATTGATACGGTTGTGGAAACTTGCCGGCATTCCTGAGAGGCTCTTCAGGTGGAAGTATTTTGGGCTTGCTTTCTATTCGAAACTTGGCCTTTACGCCGATTCTCTGCGATATGGAGAGGGCTTACTGGAAATGGCCGCCAAATATGAGCCGGACAACAGTAGGCTTCGCTGGTGGATAATCATCAAGTTACTAAATGCCCAGACTGGCGTAATGGACATCGACAATGCCATAGCTCTTTCGGAAGCTGCCTTGAAGGAGACCGAACACGTGCCTCTCGCATGGGGTATCCACCTATACTACATGGCGGCGATGCTTCATGCACGATATAAAACGCCGCGAGACCTCGCCAAGGGGGAAGAACTCCTGAACCTAGGCCTGGATGTCATATTTAAAGCGGACATATCCGAGGAGGAGCGCCATTTTCGCGCCGTCTTCAATCGGAACGGCGTCGCGATGATCCGGAGTTTTCAGGGCCGTTTCCAGGAAGCCCTCGAACTCTGTCAACGAGGGTTTAATGAGCTTGATACGCACCTCAGTGTCGACCGGCACCGGTTGCACCGTTCGATTCTCTTGTACAATATCGCGCAAGTTTATGTCGCGACGAATTCCCATGTCGATGCGATCAAATATTTTACCGCCGCAATGGAGATGGATCCGAACTATTCGGAATACTACAACGAACGCGGCAGTGTCTTCTTGCAAATGGGCGAACTGGAGAAAGCATATGAGGATTACTTGAAAGCTATCGACCTGAGTCCGCCGTACTTCGAAGTGTTCACTAACTTAGGGCAGTGCTGTCGACGGATGGGAAAGATGCAAGAAGCAATAGAAGCCTATTCCCGGGCTATCGACCTTGAACCCAGCCAATCTCTAGCGTTTATCGGTCGCGCGAAAGCCTACGAGGAATTGGGACATGCTGAAGCTGCGATAGGAGATTATACGGGCGCACTCTCACACGATGGGAGCCTCTGGGACGCGTTTGCCAGCCGAGCAGTTCTCCACTACGAAAAGCGAGATCTTAGCGCCTCTCTTAGTGACTTGGACAGCGCCATCTCGTTGAACCCAGGGATGCCTGATCTCTTACGAAACCGCTCCGTCGTCCTCGTAGATCTAGGCCGACGGCAAGATGCTGCACGAGACCTCCAATCTGCACTGATGTTGAGCCCTTCGCAGGCTGACCGATTGGCATTACAGGAAATGCTGGAATCCGCGTTGACATCCGAAACAAAGGAGCAGTCCCTTGCAGGGAGGGCCTGAATTGCCCAGGTGCGTGCATGTCCTTTGCCTAATAGGGAAAACACAATCTCAGCGTTAACGAGGCACTAGGATTTATGAATACATTGCTGCAAGATTTGAGACACAGCCTGCGGCTCTATACAAAATCAGGAGGCATTACGCTCCTTGCAGTGCTTACAGTGGCCTTGGGAATTGGCGCAACAACAGCTATTTTTAGCATGGTAAACACTATATTGTTGAAGCCATTGCCGTTTCCCAGCCCTGAAAGAATCGTCATCCCTTGGAGACTTCCGCCGCCAACACTAACCATTGGCTACAGTGAGATTCCCTGGGGTAGAGCCGAGGTGCTACTCTTCGCTAATGAAAACAAGAGCTTCGAAAGCCTGGGAGCATTTAAAGGCGACTCATTTAATCTCACTGGCACAGGAGATCCTGTCCGGCTCGACGGACTGAGGGCATCCGCTGGGTTCTTTCCAGCATTGGGAGTAGCGCCCATCTTGGGACGCACGTTCACAGTCGAGGAGGACCAACCAGGCCATGAGAATAAGGCCGTTCTTAGCTACCAGATATGGCAGGATCAATTTGCCGGAGACAGTGGAGTCCTTGGAAAAACCATCGACCTCAATGGTGAACCTTACACTGTAATTGGAGTCATGCCTCAGGGCTTTTCCTTTCCTCATGCACAGGAGATGCCTGGAATTTTTAATTTTCCCCGTGCCACCCAAATCTGGACACCGCTGGCTCTGAAGACGGGACCAACGATTCCTGGAGAGCTGTCCGAGTTGGCGATGATCGCAAGGACGAGACCAGGCATCACCATAGAACAGGTCCAGAGCGAATTGGATGTCTTGAAAAAAAGATTGGAAACCGAGCACCCCCGCGCCAAGGGCTGGTATAGGTCTCGAGCAGCATCTTTGGAGCGGCAAGTTACAGAGGGTAGCCGGCGACCGCTCTTATTGATTTTAGGAATGGTAGTAATTGTTCTGTTTATTGCGTGCTCCAATGTAGCAAACTTACTGCTTGCTCGCTCATTTGCGCGACAAAGAGAGCTCACGTTGCGAACTGCGCTCGGAGCGCAACGCAGCCGCTTGATCCGTCAACTCCTTACGGAAAGCCTGTTGCTAGCCTTATGCGCCGGTGCTGTTGGAGCTGCACTCGCGAGCATGGCAATCTCAGCGATCAAAGCGTTCGGACCGATCGATATACCGCGGCTGCGGGATGTGGGCTTAGATTTGCGTGTCTTATTGTTTACTCTAAGCCTCACGGTTCTTACCGGAATCTTCTTTGGTTTGGCCCCGGCTTTCGGAGTTACTGCACAAAATCTTGTTCGTTCTCTCAACGAAGGTGGCCAACGCACCGGAATCGGTGCGCGAGGAGCCAGAGCGCGCAAAGCTATCCTCATTGTCCAGATGGCATTTGCGTTAATATTGGCAGTTTCTGCCGGTCTCCTAACTCAGACTTTCTTACACTTACTAAAAGTCGATTTGGGATTCAGGCCTGAAAATATACTAACTTTCGAATTGTCTCTGCCACCTGCGCAATATAAAGACCATGCTCAGATTGTATTGCTCTACCAGAAAATTTTGGAACAATTGAAGACGGTATCTTCCATCAGCTCTGCCGGACTCGTTGAAACTATTCCTCTTGGGGGAGCAACAGAAAGTACAATGCTCTCGATCCCAGGCCACGCGGTCACTAATCGTAAGGATAGCCCTTTTGCTAACTACACAATCGCTTCGCCCGGGTATTTTGGAACCGTAGGAACCCCTATTTTAAGGGGACGGGACTTTCTCGATAGCGATCTCGACAGCTCCCTTCCGGTGGCCATCATCAATACGGCTATGGCAAAAAAATTCTGGCCGGGGGAAGATCCGATTGGGAAACTAGTGGGCACACCGACCGTCATCATCCCCTCAACCATCGTCGGTATTGTTCCAGATGTGAAACATCTGTCCCTTCGTGAAGTACCGGATCCCGAGATGTATGTCCCTTACACACAGAAGGTCTATCCCTCCATGCTGACGATGGACATTGTGCTACGCACCAAAGTGGATCCGCTGTCCGTCACAGAGGAGGCCCGTCGCACGGTCCATGCGGTGGATCCAAACTTACCCGTCGCAAGGGTCCTCACTTTGAAAACGCTAGTCAATGATTCTATGAGTCAACAAAGATTTTCTGTTTGGATGATTGGAATATTTGGCGTGATTGCTGTTGTGCTCGCTTCCGTTGGCATGTACGGCGTAATCTCTTACTCGGTGGTACAACGCACACAGGAGATTGGGGTCCGCATGGCTCTTGGCGCAAGTCGGCAAGATGTTTCTATGATGGTTCTCGTGCAGGGTGCACGTCTAGCGGGAATCGGCATTTTATTTGGACTTCTAGCTGCGTTCGGCGTTGGTCGTTTGTTAGTAAGCCTCTTATACGGAGTGCGATCCTGGGATCCTCTTACTTTTTTGGGGATGGCTTCACTACTCCTCGTAGTCGCTCTATTGGCCTGTTATGTGCCGGCCAGGCGGGCAGCAGACGTCGATCCTATGGTGGCTTTGCGGTATGAATAACCTAGTGCACTGCGTCAATTACTTTGCGGTTTATAAAGGAGCTCTTAAGGCATGCGTTTTCAATCCGTGTGCCGCCCAAAATGTCAGCAAATAAGCTGGGTTATTTGCGACGCACTACACTAGATCATTTTTTAGGAGAGTGAGAAGTTATAAACAGCCATGAAATCCATACGGTCACTGATCTCGGTTTCTTTGTTAGCTACTATCTTTGTTTCTGCAACCAAAGTGTCGGGCAAAGATTTTGAATCGCGAGCCTATCTGATTCCCAAACTTGAGGTCGGCCAAGTGTTCAGTAATATCTTTTCCCGAACTATTTCCTATGCGCCGGAAGGTGCCGATGAGGTCGTCTGGAGGGCCAGTGGTACCGCAGTTTATGTTGTGAGTGAGAGTACTCCCGCTCTTCTGGCTTTAGACGGCAAGTTCAGGTACGATGGCAGGCCGCAATCCGCCGGTAGGACGGAGATTAAGGATGGGGGCAGCACTCTCTGCTACAAGGGCAAATGCGGTCGGAACACAGATGGTAGTGGTCTTCTCTTTAACCCGTTCCTTTGGGGTGAGCCAAAGAGAATTCTCAAAAAAGGTATGACTTGGGAGGTCTCCATCACAGAACCATGGGAACTGGGTCCAGTCGGCAAAGAAACCGTCACAGTCATGCACATTGACCCACTGAGCCATTCCGTGACGCTAAAGCGAGAAGGCACGGGACAAGGCTATTTTGCAGATGAAGCAAAGCAAATTCGTATTACCAAAGATGGAAAGTCATATTTGACCGACGTAAATCCGGCAACGTCACACTGGATCGGATATACAACGTTTCGGGAAGGAGTTGTCACTAGCGATGAACTCTTGGTAAACCGGACAGTTACATTGAATAGCAAGGAGTTAGGAACAATTTCTGCATCGCAACGCGAATATATTCTGCTCAATGCTATGCCTCCTCCCTCGGCGTAATTGGTACGAAAAAACTCCAGTCTATAGGACTTGCTCAGAGGCATTGGGTGGTTGCCCGCAAAGAGTCGATACGTTAATTGTGTTTCCAAGAACTCTTTTCCGGTTCGCCTTACGCCCGAATTGGCGATTACTTGGATTTTTGAAGTGAACCGCTTCCTAGCGGCCAGGTGATTTCCATGGACGACGAAAGGTTCGCATCGCGGAAATTTGAATGGCGTGCCCCGATCCCGCCAATTGTAGCCGTGGGTGGTTCCCGATTCTCGGCAGCGTGGGAGTGTTGGCAGGGTGCGGGACGATGCTTCTTCTCTCTCTAGAGCGTTTGCGGCGCAGGCGACGCGCTTGCAGCGCGTGGTAGGGGGGGGTGACACGTCACCCTTGGCAGGGTTGACGCGCGTGAACGTCGGGTTCACGTGCGTTAATGTGAAGAGAGCAAAAGAAAAACACCGCAAAAATGGGCGAGTGCGCGCACTCCAGAGTTGACGCAGGTTAACTTGCTGATTTTTTTAGTCGAAACTTCAGCAGCTCACGATGCGTCTATATCGACTGGCACTTTTAAGAAGCCGCAATGCCCGATCATCTCCGGATCAAGACCGTTGGGACGAGGGCCTGCGAAGAGGAATACCGAGCGCTTGAAGAACTGGCGCAAGCGCAGGATGAAACCTTGAGCGGGTGGACGCGCAAGGTGTTGCTCGCCCAACTGAATCCCACCGTTGCCAGTCCTGCAGAAGAAACCGTCCTGGCCGAAGTCCTAGCCATGCGCCGCCTGTTGTTCAACGTGGTGTACGCCCTGGCGCGGAAAGACCCGATCACGGGAGACAAGATGCAAGAGCTGATCGAGCACGCCGACGAAGAAAAGTTCCGCGAAGCAATCGAGCGCCTGAAAGAGCGGGCGGGGAAAAGGTTGGCATGAGATAACGCTGATCTGTTGCCTCAAGGAATACAGTCGTTGTGACGTACTCTTGCTGTTGGGCCTTCCGTTACAGCCCAGTCGAAGTCTTTCAAAAGGCCCCCGGATCCCAGTTTTGGGTAGCCATTCATCGCGAATCACCCACGACGTCACCCACAGAACTTCTGGTTTGGGTGTATTTCCAAGTAGTTGGGCAGCCCTATCTGAGCTTGTAAGTTGTTGGAAATACTGAAAAGGAATGCATTAAAAGGGCGTTGCTCTACCAACTGAGCTACGCGCCCACACTCTACCAATTTAACACATTCCAAAGGCTATACGGCTATGTCGTTGGTTCTGTCTCAAAAACTGCGCCACCCACAATCACTTGATCAACGCTTTTGAGAACACTCAGGCATACGATTTACGCGCTCGCAGCGCCGCCCCTTGCCGGTCTGAGCATCGCAGCCAACACCAACTCCTGGGCCTTCATAGCAATGCCCGAAAACGCTATCACATACGTTTTTCGGACGGTTGATTCCACCACAAGGAATACTTCCGCAAAAAAAATGCCCCCAAATGCTTGCGCTTTGGGGGCTGGCGGGTCATCCACTTCTGCCTTCCACTTCTAAAGACGGAATCATTTTTCTTCCCAGAACCGCCGTACCGGCAAGGCCGAACTTTCAAGACCCGTGCCTACTTTGTTTTGTAGCTGAAGGTCACTTTGGTGACTTCATCGAGCACCAGCGGCCGAACAAAACGAAACGAATTTCCGGCCCTGGGCACATCGACCCTCACTGGCAGCACGCCAGCAACTCGTTTTTGCAGATTGATCACATTAGACGAGGGAGCATTCAACTGAGCAAGCTGTTGGGCCTTGTCATACTGCCGTTCTCTGCGATCACCTTGTTTGGGCTCCTCCGCAGGCCCCGATGTGACTTCCACGGTCTCCATCGCAGCGCCGACATTCAGCGTTGAGTTGTAGGTCGTAGGCCGGTTGGCGTCATATTCACCATTGAGCACAGACGGCCTGAAGCCGGGCGCATCAGCCGTGATTTTGACCTTGCCGGAGGGCACATTGGAAACCGACCAGAAGCCTGCCTGGTCGGTCACCACATTCAGGGTGGAACCGTGTTCCGTCCGCACAGTGACTCGTGCATTGGCGATCACTGCGCCGTTCGGGTCCACAAGGGTCCCTGTTAACTGGCCAGGTAGCAGGAAATCTTTGTTCGCATTGCCGGCGTTGTTGGTGGCTTCGGTGTCCAGCGCCTGGTCTCCCTCATCCCTGGACAACAAAGCGAGACCTGCCGCTTGTAGCAGGCCTGTGGCCAGTGCGTCGCCGCCAAAGTCTTTCACTTTGTATTGCTCGGGCAGAAATATCTCCCATTGCAGCAGGTTGATGGGAATATCCATCTTTGGCAAATCAAGCTCTGAACCACCTTTCCTGGCAAAAGGAGTGCCCGAGTGCATAAACACAAACGACACCTCGTAGGACCCGATGGGACGGAAACCGCTCCGCAGTAAGGCCACCCGTGCACCGTCCGTACCGAGCACTGGTTTCACCTTTTCTCCTGCAACTTCCGCCGAGAGGATGCTGGCGCCAGTAGGTAATTCAACCTTCAAGAATGGCTGCGCCTGGTTTTTCAACACAAGTTTTACTTCGGTAAGCGACCGGCCTTCGGATGTAACGAGGGTCGTTACTTCGGCGCGTTCGGCCACGGCAGCAAGCACGCTGCTGTCCGGAAAGCGGACCCACTCAAGCCCCAGAGTAGGCACTTCGGTAGGCTGCCGGTGATAGCGAAAGGCAGCCTGCAGCGAGAAACGCGAGAGTGACCGCAGATAGGGATTGATTTCCTTTAGATCCATTCGCTTGAGACCGCCGCCTTCGGTGGCCGTGAGTTCCATCGTCCCCGCGCCCTCGACAAGTACCTCTCCGGTTTCTCGTTGCGCTGCTTTAAAGCTTAGAAACGGCGCTGCGGTCTTCGTACCGCTTACCGGCCTCTCCATCGAGATCAAAAATTGATGGTTGCGCTGTGCCGGCGAGTTGACCTTCAGGACCAGTATTCCGTCTTGTATCTCGCTCGACTCCAGGGAGGCCCCTGATGCTCCTGTAAATTCGTATCCTGCGGGTATCTCCAGGCGAAACTCCGCCGGTTCGCCCTGGAGCACGTTGATATCGGCGAGGGCCGCGATTCTGAGGTCGGCTTCGCTGACCGTCATCAGAGTCTTTACATCGGAAAGAAAGCGCAACTCTCGGGGCGCCACGGGAGTGGCAATTTCGCGGGTCGTCCACCAGACGTTGACGGGCTGCCCCGGCACTAAAGTTGCTTCGATCGCAGTCTGTCCGTTAACCGTCGTGCGGCCTGTAATCAGGCCGGGGCTGATGCGTACGTTGGTGTGGTCACCAGGAATAGCGAGCATAAGCCGCGCGCTGCCTGCGGGTGGAACGGGAAAGCTGAAGGAGGCACGTCCCGCTCCGATACCGAGTTGTAGTCCGGTATCGAGCGTGACGGCGAACTCAGAGGGGCCGGAGAGGACCGTAGTCTGTGTTCCGTTCTCGTATTCAAGCGGCAATGCTTTGCCTTCTTGATGCGCATCAAGGATGGTCACGCCAGTAGCAAGCGGGACCTTGGTCAGACCTTTCTTGAATACTTCACCTTCCAGATGGACGGTCCCTTCCACCGATTCATTCTGAACGCGGAACTTCAGGTCCGCGCACTTGAGAACATAAGGGAGAGGAGGCGTTTCGGGTGCCTTCACAGGCCTGCTTGCCAACTCGACGAGCCGGTTATATTCATCAAGCGGCAGAGTGACATTTCCCGACGTCGGAAGAGGAGCGGCGGTCTTATCTTCTCCCAATGCGGTGATGGACATGATGAGGACGGCAATAAGCAGTCTCTTTTTCATCTCGCGCCTCCCTTTTTCTCTTTCTGATAAGTCAGTTCAGCAAATGGGGCTTGGTTCTCTCCAGTCAATTCCGAGACGAGGAAGATAGAGGGGCCGAAAGCGGGGAATGAAACCCTGAGAGGAAGAATTCCTGAAGCTCTGCCCGGTTGCGATTTGGTGCGGTAGTCGTCGAGAAGGGCCTGCGTGGCATCGCCTTTGTTGGCCTTCTGTGCAAAGACTGGTGCTCCCGAAGGACTCGCCGGCTCTTCTGCTTCCTTTGGGCCAAGGACAGCGGAAAAAGGGTTCTCGTAGGCCTGTGCCCTGAAGGGGCCAGATTCGGCCGTTACTTTGAATAGCGGCGGATAGTAAACGAGAAGCCCGGTTCGCGATACCGGGAGGTCGAGGGCCGGCAGTGCAATCCTTGCCTTTCCTTTTTCGTCCCAGGCACTCCCCCGGTCAAGATACAGGACCTCGAGCACAAAAACGGGGGCCTCTTCGCCGGCATGCGCTTTTGCGAGGGGAAGCAACAGGCTTCCGTCGGACGCCTGGCCCGGACGGACCGGCTTGCCCGACAATAGGGTGCTCCAGAGGACCGCGCCCGGAGGCAACGTGATTTTGACGAAATTCCTCTGATTGTTCCGCACCGCGTACCGCGCATCAACCAGGGTCTTCCCTTGATTGCTGGTCAAAACCTGATAGCGGGCCTCTTCGATATTCGCCATCAGAACGGCCTGTGGCGCGTATCGCGCCACTTCCACCGCGAGCGATCTCGTCGTATTTGCGTCACCGGAACGAAGACGAAAGGCGGCGAGTGAAGGTGACTGATGGCCGGACACCATTTCTCCCAGGTCCGTGGCGTCAGCCCTATCGAGGCCTTGTGGCTTTAGGTCTTTGATCTCTCCCGCCCCGAGTACCTCCACAGCTACTCCGCCTGTTTCTCGTTCAACGGTCCGCAAGCGTAAGAGGGGGACCTCGATTTTTCCTTCACGGGGAAGGTGGGTTTCCCCAGTAATCACAAATCGTGCGTTCTGCTCGACAGGCTCAAGAAACGTTACGACCAGTTCTCCTGCCTTAATCACCCAGTCGGCCACCATTGCGCCCATGACCTGGTTGATCGTGACCTTTTCGGGAAGTTGAACCTTTAACTCGCGCGCTGCGCCCTGGGTTACTTCTATGTTTACTTCCGCGTAGACCGACGTCGAGTCCTCGCCGAGACCCAGCAATTGTGTCAGCGCTCCACGCAGGCGCAAAGGCTGATTGATGCGGTGGTCCTCCGTCTTCCTTTTCCACGTGAAAGTCAGCGGTTCATTTCCATGGCCGAAGGCCAGCCATTTGCTCGCCGCCTGGGACTCCGTCTTCTCTTGCAAAAGACCGCCGGTCAATTTCACGTCGACACCTTGGCGTGGAAGTTGCACAGAAGCTCGCGTAATTCCAGAACCGCTGGAGGGGAGCGTGATGCTTTCGGTCCCCGCTGAGGAGCCAACCGGGACCGCAATGTCCATCAGGAGCAGCGAACGGCCGGGGTGCGACAACACCGCGGAGAGTCGGTCGCCGCCCTTTCCAGGCGGAGAAGGCACGAGGGAGACAAGCTTGCCGTTGAGTCTGGCCTCGCGAACCAGAAGGCCGGAAGGAACGGGAACGTGGACCCACCCGTCCTTCAGCACGTCTACAGTCAGGCTCGCCCTGCCTGTGGCGAGGTCCCCTGCGATCTGGAGATCATAGTCCACGCGGGTGAGAGTGGCCTCCACCGGAGTCGTCTCGGGCTCGTGTTGGGCGGGGAAAGCTTTTGCGTGAAGGGATCGATATTCGTCTACAGGTATCACCACCCAGCCCTGTGAATGTGCTGGGTCCTGTATTGAAAAGGCGCTTGACGGCAGTAGAAGTGCCGCAATCGGCAAGTAGAGAAAGAGCAGATTTCTACGCTTCCAGAGAAAGAGCCGGCTCGACTTTCTCATAGGATTTGTCCCCCTATTTTTTAGTAAGAACCATGGATTGCGAATTTTTTGCGAGACCCTTTGGGGGCTGGGTCATGATCGGTGTTGTGCGGACGGCGTCGTCCTCCCAGGCACCTGAAACGTGTTCTTGGTGTAGGAACGTTCAACTCTGTTTTTCTTGCAAGGAATATTCTTTTCGCGGTCTGTGGAAATGGCGATGATTTATGAATGGCAGTCCTGTTTACTTTCTGCTCGGATCAGGGCGGTCCGCCTCATATCGATAGGGAAGAGGGAAGCAGGTTGGGCGCCAAGCCTGCGGCTCTTTAAGGGCTCGAGCTGGAGAAACCCATTCCGCTCAAGACAGTTGGGCTGTCCCACGGCCGGAAACTGTGCGCATTCTCCACGGCCAGAGTTCAAGCTAAAAGCGAAAAGGGCCGGCGCTCTGAGAATACGCTCCTCAAAACGCGCGGCCCATTTCGTTCGAACTTTGTTACGGGCAGCTAGTGTTACCAGTCGGCTGCTGGAACACAAACGTGTGGTAGACGGTGTCTTCGAAAACGGGTATCTGCTGATTGCAGCCAACCGTTGTGGAAGAAAGTGAAACCGCCATACTCTGCGCGGCTCCATTGATCAAGCCGCTGCTCTCGCCGTCGGTCCACGTCCATTGTGTCGAGCTTGAAAAGCCGCTTCCAAAAAAAGAAATGCCAAAGCTATAGCCTACGGTGTACGAATTGCTCTCACTGAAGGTCTGGGTGCTTGTGGTTGAATTGGTTTGCGTGAAGGAGTTGACCGGGCGATTGCCCCCGGACGTATCCGGGCCTGAGAGCAGCTCCGTTTCCTGAACACTTGATCCAGCCGCGGTAGGCACGGGCACATAGCGGCATTTATCGGAAGCTGTGGGGCTCGCGCACGCTGTTCCGGAAGCGTTTGCATTCAGAGGGCTCTCAGTGGAAGAAAAATTCAGGAGCGGATCTTGAGCCAGGATGGTCTTGAAATCATTCGGCACGCATCCGCACTGGTCCGCCAAAGTACACTTTCCCGCTGAATATTCTGTCTTGTTCACATTGGCGCAGATGGAAGCGAGCCCTGGCAGCATTTGACCGTCGATGATTTGAGGGTTAAGGATCGCCGCCGGTACCGTGCTGACTCCGGCGGTATTCGCCTCCAGTGCCGAAGCAAACACCTCCACTATATCCTGCACTTCTGGGCTGCCTGGACTTGGGTCCCCCGGTCCCTGGAGTTGGGTTCCAGTCGAATAGAGCCATGCCCCGCTGCCGGTTGATACAAGCTCAATGGCCGGATTGATCCACAAAAGAAACAAGTCGTTTTTGTGGTTGATCTGGTTGGTCGCGCCCCCTGAAACGTTGTTGACGCCCGAAGCATTCGTAAGAGTCTCTGTAAATCCCGAACTGCTTCCATTGGTTTGCGAGGAGCCTAAGCTGGCGCTTGACGTGGCGCCGACGCCAAAAAAGCTGAAGCCCGTCGTAAATGTAACCGTCGCGCCGGCTGTAAAGCTCTGAGTAATGGAACTGGTGGTTCCGTTGGTTGCTGAGTTGGTATAGCCGGCGCTGCTGGCATTGCCCGGAGCGGCATAGACGATGGATGCAATTTTGTATTTTGGATAAACGACCGCGGCTGAGTCGACGGTGCCAGTCCCCCCGGTTGCCTGTAAGTAAAACTCTCGGTCGCTAGACAACGTGGTGAGCGCGGTGGTCAGACTTGCGCCACAGTGCACCAGTTCTGTGGGACCGTTGGGAAGGTGAACAAATTTCCCTTCCTGTAATTCGGTAAAATCGGTCCCGCTGAAAGCGTGGCTGACGCCAGAGGAGTCTTTGAACGCCCAATTGGAGAATACGTTCAGGTTTGGCGGCCCGAAGGTTGAATTGCATCCTGAATAGCTCGATGTAGATGTACGAGTCAACTGGGCATTTGCAACGGTTGTAAGAGTGATTGACGCGAAGAGCAGGCAGATACATGCCGCTCCATACAGGCGAAGCGAAACCACCGGCGATTGCATTTTCATCACTTTTTCTTTCATGGATGCTGAGATTTGTTGATGCGGTCGATCTTTTTATCGGAAAAGCGGGATGTGCGCAAGGCGCATATTGCATGTCGCAATGCGGCAAATTTTTGCGTGGCGAGCGCAGAGGTTTAGCTTGAAGGTGGCTTGGGATGGATCGATCCCTCCGCCGAGGCAGGGGCGGAGTCCAGGACCGTACGTAGCGCGCGGCTCAGTTCAGGAAGCTCAAATGGCTTCTCCAAAATGATTTCGTGATTCTCGACAGCGTCCCGATCTGCATAGCCCGACATGAAGATTGCTTTAATTCCTGGGCGATGGACCCGGATCGTCTTGACGGCGGTGTCTCCGCGCACGTTTGGCATGAGCAGATCGGTGAGAATGAGATTGATGTTCCCGGCGTATTCAAACGACGCTCGAATCGCTTCAGCCCCGTCGGCGGCCTCAATCACCTTATAGCCTAGCGTCTCCAGATAAGCTCGCATCATGGCACGAATGCCCGATTCATCTTCGGCGAGCAGGATGGTTTCATGGCCGCCTCCGCGCTGCGCGATGGAAGGAGCTGCCAGGGTTGCTGAGGGAGCTGCTTTGACCTGGGGTAAATAGACTCGAAAGATGGCTCCGTGATTGGGCTCGCTGCGGACTTCGACGCTTCCTCCCGATCGTTGAGCGATTCCGAGTACTGTGGAAAGCCCAAGGCCGGTGCCGCGCCCCAATTGCTTGGTGGTAAAAAAAGGTTCGAAGATATGTGCCTGGACCTCCGGAGTCATTCCGTGGCCTGTATCGCTTACCTCCAGCACGGCCAGCGGCTCGTCGTTTGCGTCGTTGCCTTCTTCTTTGGGAGAGGCCGGTTTGCTCGAAGTTGCGATTGAGAGTCGCCCGCCATCAGGCATGGCGTCTTGCGCATTAAGGGCCAGGTTAATGAGCAGCATTTCCATTTGCGAAACATCGACGTACACCGGTACGGGATCGGAGGCCACTGAAACCTGCAAGCGGATCTGCGCTGAGAGCAGTCTGCGAAGGACCCTCTCCAGGTTCAGAACGATTAGATTGAGGTCGGTCACCGTGGGAGCGTCCGGCTGCTTGCGGCTGAATGCCAGCAGTTGTTTGGTGACCGAGGCAGCTCGCCGTGTGGCAGCCAGTATCTGCTCGCATGTGCTGAGCCCCTCTTCGAGCGAGGGATTTTCCATGAGCTGTGTCACATAACCGGAAATGAGCGTAAGCAGGTTGTTGAAGTCGTGGGCCACTCCTCCGGCAAGCTTTCCCAAGGCCTCCATCTTCTGTGACTGCCGCAGCTCTACCTCCAGGTTCTTGGCGTGCGTTACATCGCGAAAGCTCCAGACGCGGCCAATGGTCTTGTTGTCGATGCGTTGCGGCTGAGAATAGCGTTCGAAGATGCGGCCATCTTTGAAATGCAGGACGTCGAAGCCTATGGCCGAAGGGTCGGCATACAGCGCCCGTACGCGCGCAAGAAAATCTCCGGGGCTTTGCAGTTGATCGGTTACATCTCCCAGTAGCCTTGAATCGGTTTTGTCCAGGGAAGACTCCGCACTTAACCGCCACATTTCCTTGAACTTCCGGTTGCTGCTGGTGACCTTTCCGTCATTGGAGACCACCAGGATTCCATCGGCGGTGGATTCCAAAGCGGCGTTCAGCAGGGAAATCGTGTCTTGCAAGCGGCTCTCGGCCTGCCTCCGCGCCTGGTTCTCAATCCGGAGTTCGGCATTGATCCTCGCCAGCTCGGTCACCCGCTTTTCCGCTTCCTTTTCGGTGTCGGTGTTGGCGCGACGCACGGCAGTCTCAATTTCATTTCGGAAGCGAATGTCGCGGGCTGCGAAAATCACGGCTTGTACGGCAGGGTCGTGCAGGCGGTTGTTGGCGACGATTTCAAACGGGATCCACTCTCCCGTTGTGTCGCGTATCCTGAGCACCGAAGGTGCGCCTTCTCCCTCCCGATGAATCGTGATTGCATATTCTTGGGCGGTACGCGATGCGTCCTCAGGATGGATAAATTCAAAGATGTTATGCCCCACGATTTCTTCGGTCCGGTACCCTAGGACTTTTTCCGTATAAGGGCTCGCGTAGGCAATGATGCCCGCGGCATCGAGCAGCACCAGAGTCTCCGGCATGTTCTCGATAATCGACCGGCAGCGCGCGCGGCTGTTTAGGGTCGCGGAATCGATATGGTTCTTAGATTCCAATTGCTTGTGCCATGCTGCAGTTTCGTGGCAGTTCCGGCGTACGTTTTTCTTTTTCTGACAGGACGCCCATCAACAAATGTTTGGATGCCAAGCGGAAGCTAAGCAGAAGCCAAACCACGGCAACTTGGAAAGACAGGAAGGTAAGGGGGCGCAAGTTGCTGCTTCGTCCTTCGTGCAGAGATTGAAGGAATCACCCCGGTGAACCCAGCTTTGTTCACGCAGGTGCTTACGTCTCTATATTTCCGGTTTCGCGATGATGTTTCAGCGGCTGGGGAAGAGCGCGGGATTCGAGCGTTGCTCGAACAAATCAATTTCAGAAGGCGTGAGCGCTCTCCATCTTGGAAAAGCCTGGCTTCGCCGCATGAAATACGCCGAAGCCAGAGAGAACGAGAAAGAGACTGAAGGATGCCAAGCTACCGTGCAGGCGAAGGCTGAGGCACTGCATTTCCCGGACTGGAAAAATTCACCTTAGGAACTTCGCGCGATGCGGGTGACGCCGTGAAATAGGCCTCATTTGGCTTGAAGCCTGACCAACCGGCGAAGATACTATTCGGAAACCGCTGGATATAAGTGTTGTAGTCCTGTAGGGTGTCGTTGTAACGCTTGCGTTCAGTGGCGATGCGGTTCTCGGTGCCGGCTAACTCATCCTGCAGCCGCAGGAAGTTTTCGTTGGACCGTAGCTGCGGGTAGTTTTCTACCACAACCAGCAGACGGCCCAGGGCGCCATCGAGCTGTTTGTTGGCGTCGATTTTCTCCTGTGGGTTTCCGGCGGAGAGCAGGGCGGAACGCGCCTTGGCAATGTCGCCGAATACGGTTTGCTCCTGTTGGGCGAAGCCTTTCACGGTTTCCACGAGATTGGGAATCAGGTCGGCCCGGCGTTGCAGCACGATATCCACCTGCGACCACGCGGCCTTTACCGCCTCATTTTTCGTTACCAGCGAATTGCGCACGCCGACGTATTGCCCAAAGAACACCAGCGCCAAAACAATTACGATCACGATTACGATCAAACCTTTTCCCATAAAGCCTCCTGAAATCCCACAAATAAGGGCCCGCAATCCGTTAAACAAAAGCTAAAGAAATAAACATCAACGACAAATTCAACCCTCAAGCTTTGTCCACAGCCTCGGTCACCCGCTCGATCGCCGTCAAATAGCGTGCGGCTAGACCGTTCACATCTGTTGTTTTGGGCGATGCTTTGCGCTCGCGCACGTCCAGCACTTCGTGCATCGCCGAGGCATCGAAGTCTAATTGTTTCGAAAGCGTTTCCACCGCCTCGCGCTTCCCGTGGTGAACGGAATCGCCCAGCACAATCAGGGCGTGCCGAAAGAGAGTGGCGAATGAAGGGGCCGAACGCAGAAGCAAGTCTCCTAGCTGCTTGGCATTTCCGGAAACCAGAAGGAGTTGCTGGCGCAGCAGGATCAGCTTTTCCCTAAGCTCGTATTCTACCTGGACACGGTGAAGGTCCATCGGAATGTGCAAGTACCGAAGCGCATCCTCCTCGCCAAAAAGCACGCGGTGGTGCTGCTTCATGTCCAGCAATTCGATGGTAAAAACGTCGGTGGATCGCTCCAATTCACGCCGCGACATGAAGAGGGCCGGCGGTTGCTTCTGTCCGTTCCACCATTGCGCGATCGGCGCAATGGCTTGCAGCGAAGAGTACGAACTGTCCCGCAGAATGCAGAACAGGTTCACGTTGGAAAACTCAGGGTGAAAATCTCCCGACACAGCCGAACCGAACAGGATTACGCTCTCCAGGTTCGCTCCTGCCGCCTCGCGCACCCGCGTTACAAACTCGGCGATTTTGTCATCATGAACCATTCGCGTCCTCGCTTCTTACCAACTGCTGCTGGCTCCTCCTCCTCCGGAACTGCCGCCGCCAAATCCCCCGAAGCCCCCACCCCCGCCAAAACCGCCGCCACCCCAGCCACCGCCTCCTCCACCCCAGCCCCCTCTACTGCTGCGGCCATCGAAAATAGAAGAAAGGAGAAGCCAAAACAATACCTTCCGCAGCGGGGTAAACAGCACCACCAGGATCACCACAATGATGCCGATGATCGTGCCAAGGGAAAGTCCCTGATCCTCATGGTTCACCCTCTGCGGGGGGATGCGCGGCAGCGGCTGCAAGTCCGTGAGTTGGATGCCCGCATCCTGAGCGATAACATCCGCAATTCGGTGGGTCACCAAGAGCAGCGCGTTGCTGTAGTCGCCGGTGCGCATCAGCGGGATAGCTTCTCGCTGAAAACCTCCAACCTTGCCGTCCGGTAAGATTGGCTCCAGCCCATATCCGACTTCAACCCGCGCCCTCCGGTCGTCAATGGCATACAGAATGAGAACCCCTCGATCGGTCCCCTTGGCGCCTACGCCCCATTTCTTAAATAGGTCCGCCGCGTATGTCTCGATGTCGCCCCCATCGAGCGTGTGAATCGTAACCAGTGCGATTTGAGCGTGCGCCTTTTCGTCGACCTGGCGGCAGATTTCGTTGATCTGTGCCGCCGCACTCTGGTTGAGGGTCTTGGCGAAATCGTTGACGTATCCGGTTGGCTGCAGTTGAGAAAGAGGCTCGGCTACGGCGGATGAGAAGGCCGTGAGCAGCGCCAGCAGAACGATCAGGCGCAGCCTCAAGTAGGTACTCCGCAGATTATGGGATGATGTCGGAACGATGATGCCCTCGGCTAGAAGCTTATCGGCTAGAACTTAAAGGATGGGCCGCGTTTTCTATCGTGGTCTTACGGCCTCTGATAACTGTCTTTGTTGATATAGATGCAGCCTCGTAAGATTCGGTGTGTCTTCAGCTGTATCGAAAGGCAGATGAATTGCCACATCCAGCGCTGCCTACTGGAAATGATACGACGCGATGTCGAACAGTGGCTTTACTCTCTGGATAACCCTATTTTGCATGTGTGAGAATTACGGCCCTTACATACAGCTCAAGACCGCCCGCGGAACTGGATGATCCGTCTCCGATCGCGTTTCGATGGCCTGCCCTGTGGTGCCGGAGCAAAGCTCATGTTCGCCTTGCGCTCTTCAGCGGCTTTCTTGCGCGCCTCGCGGCTAGACTCCAACTCGCTGTAAAGGGCTTGGGCTATCGGCGCTGGCCCGCGCATTTCACTCACACCTAAAACGTCGATCTCAAAATCACCGCCGTCGTTCGTAATTCTGAGCCTGTCCCCTGGCTTAACTTCGCGTGCAGGCTTTGCCGGCTGTCCGTTGCAAAAAATCCTGCCCAGGTCGCATGCCTTTGCCGACAAAGCTCGTGTCTTGAAAAAACGGGCAGCCCAAAGCCACTTATCGATGCGTACAGAGTTCAAGATTCCCCATTGGCATGGAAGGTTTCGCTTTTTTCGGGAAACCGGCGCTTTTTATAATGCCGTACCTTTTGTGGTGAAAGATTCGCTCAGGACGTTCCGCTCACGCCCTCAGCGAGATGGACTCGATTCGCCGCCCTGGCCGGAGCCCGATCCGAAGCCGGGTTGGAAAACTCCAGCACTCCGTCCTCCACCGATTTCCATTTCAGGTTGATGGTGTCGCGCATGTAGTTTTGATAGACCCGCCAAGGCGCTTTCGATCCCTGTTTCGGCCAGTTTGCCAGGGATCGCTCGATATAACCCGGCGTGAAATTCTCCACAAAAGAGGCGACAGCCGTCTCGCCATGGCTCCTCGGAGTGACCTGGCGCATGCCTTTCCCGTCCATTACGTTCAGCAGCCGGCAAACATAGCTGCAGATCAGGTCGGCCTTAAGGGTCCATGATGCATTGATGTAGCCGAATACCGAAGCGATGTTGGGCACGCCCGATAGCATCACACCCTTGTAAGCAAGAGTCTTGCCTAGATTCACAGGCTGTCCATCCATCGAAAGGTCGATTCCCCCGAATGCCTGCATGACCAGGCCGGTCGCAGTCACGATGACATCGGCTTCCAACTCTTTGCCGGATTTGAGCCGCAACCCTTTTTCAGTGAACGTCTCAATGTGGTCGGTGACCACGCTTGCACGCTTCGATTCGATTGCTTCGAACATGTCCGCATCCGGAACCAGGCACATTCTCTGCTCCCACGGTTTATAGCGCGGCGTGAAGTGTGTCTCCACATCGAAGTCCGGTCCCAATTGCTCGCGTACCCTTTTCAGCAGCCCCTTTTTCACCAGATCCGGGAAGCGTTGCGAAAACTGGTAGATCGAGGTCATGAAGGCCACATTTTTCCAGCGGCTGAGCCGGTAGGCCCACATGGCGGGCAACACCCGCCGCAGCCAGTTCGCAACCCTGTCCTGCTCCGGTGCGGAGATAATGTAGGTTGGGGAGCGCTGCAGCATGGTGACGTGGGCAGCCGTCTTGGCCATTGCTGGCACTAACGTTACGGCCGTCGCGCCGCTGCCGATAATCACAACTTTTTTTCCGGTGTAGTCCAGGTCTTCTGGCCACAGTTGTGGGTGGACCATTCGGCCTTGAAAGCGGCTCGCATTTGGAAACTCCGGCTGATAGCCGGCGGAATAGCGGTAGTAGCCTGCGCACGAAAAGAGGAAGTTGCAGGTCAGCGTGATCGGCTCCTCATTGCCTGCGGGACTTTTGCGGATAGCCTCCACGGTCCACTTGGCCTCTTGCGAAGACCACGAA
>Ga0070734_10000606_pt1 | contig 69122 bp, 65 predicted proteins | sample Coa_R1_8_FD_66444 | JGI IMG/M metagenome (GOLD analysis project Ga0070734, IMG submission 66444) | Surface soil microbial communities from Centralia Pennsylvania, which are recovering from an underground coalmine fire - Coalmine... | ecosystem: Environmental > Terrestrial > Soil > Unclassified ...
ATCATCGGCAAATACACAGCCGTGAAATCCGAGCGAGCGGCGCAGAATGTCGTTGATCCAGCGCCGCGACAAGCTCGCGGGCAGTGGATCGACCGCGGAGTAAACGACGTGCGCCGCCATCACGGCCGGGAGTTGATTCTCGATCAGCACGCGGTAGGGGCGCAGATCGGGCTCCAGGTCCGCAAACTCGCGCCGATCGACCGGCAGCGCGACGTGTGAATCGGCGACGACGGCGCCATGACCCGGGAAGTGCTTGGCGACCGCGGCCATGCCGGCATCGCGAAGTCCGGACAGGCAGGCCACGGCGAGCGCGCCGACCACGTCGGGGTCGCGATGGAACGCCCGGTCGCCGATCACCTCGCTCACCCCGTAGTCGAGGTCGATGCAGGGGGTGAAGCTGAAATCCACGCCCACCGTGCGCAGCTCCCGCGCGAGCAGCCAGCCGAGCGAGCGTGCGATCCCGAGCGCATCGCGCCGGTCCTCCTCGAAGCGCCGGCCGAGCAGGCGCGCCGGCGGCAGCCGGGTGAACCCGTCCCGGAAGCGCTGGACCCGGCCGCCCTCATGGTCGACGGCGATCAGCAGCGAGGGGCTGCGCAAGGCCCGGATCTCGCGGGTGAGCGCGGCCACCTGCTCACGGCTCTGGTAGTTGCGGCTGAAGAGCAGCACGCTGCCGACGAGGGGATGCGAGAGCACCTCCCGGTCCTCCGGGCGCAGCTCCAAACCCGCCACATCGACCATCAGCGGGCCGAGGCTCATCGGCCGCCCGGGTCCCGGATGCGCTCGAACACCGCCATCGATTCGACGTGTGCCGTCTGTGGAAACATATCCATCACCCCTGCGCCGGTCAGCTCGTAACCCTTTGAGCCGACCAGCAAACCGGCGTCCCGCGCGAGACTGCCCGGGTGGCAGGAAATATACACGAGCCGCCTCGGGGCCCACTGTGCCATACGTTCCATGATTGACGCCGCGCCGGCCCGGGGAGGATCGAGCAGGACGAGGTCATGGCGCGCCTCCGCCCAGGGGCCGAGCGTCCCCTCCCCGAACAGGTCCGCGGCGGCGAACTCGACATTCGCGAGGCCGTTGCGCACCGCATTGGCCCGCGCCCGGCCGAGGAGCGCCGGATCCCCCTCGACCCCGAGCACCCGGGCCGCGCGCCGGGCGATGGGCAGTGTGAAATTGCCGACGCCGCAGAACAGGTCGAGCACCTGATCGGTGGGCCCGGGCGCGAGGCACTCGAGCGCCCGCGCGACCAGGGCGACATTGACCTCGCGATTCACCTGCACGAAGTCCAGGGGACCGAACTCGAGCACGACCCGGCCGCCGTCCAGGGCGTAGCTGAGCGGTGGTGGCGCGCCGAGCGGGACCACGCTCGCGGGACCGGCCGGCTGCAGATAGACGCCGACCCCGTGCTCGGCCCCGAACCGCTCGAGCGCCGCAAGATCCTGCGCGCTCGGCTCCTGCATCACCCGGAACACGAGCGCCGCCGCCGCATCGCCGGCGGCGAGCTCGACCTGCGGCAGGCGCTCGCGCAGGCTGAGCGATTCGACGAGCTCCGCAAGCGCCGCCGGCAGAGTGGCAAAGCGCTCGATGAGCGTCTCGCAGCGCTTCACGTCGGCGATGTAGGGCTTGTCGCGCTCGCGAAAGCCGGCGAGCACACGCCCCTTCTTGTGGACGAACCTCACACCGAGGCGGGCGCGCCGCCGATACGCGAAAGGTGGTCCGACGAGCGGCTCCAGGACCTGCCGGGGACGCACCTGGCCGATGCGCGCCAGCGTCTCGAGAAGCTGTTGCTGCTTCGCCTGAAGCTGCGCCGCGGGCGCGAGGTGCTGCAAGGTGCAGCCGCCGCAGATGCCGAAGTGCGCACAGCGCGGGCTCACCCGATCGGCGGAGGGCTCGAGCACCTCGAGAAGCTCGGCCTCATCGAGCTGGCGGCGCGCCTTGCGCACACGAAAACGCACCCGCTCGCCGGGCAGCGCGCCCTCGATGAAAACCGCCTTGCCCTCCACCCGGGCGATGCCGCGACCGTCCTGCGCGAGGTCCGCCACGCGCGTCTCGCCACACTCGCCGGACTTCAACTACGCTCCGCCCGTCGCGCTCGGGGGCTCGGGCACCACGCTCCAGGCGGTCGCGAACTCCTTGAGATGAGCGGCCGGCGATTCGGCGAGCAGGTGACGCACGCGCTCGATCTCCTCGGCGTGCTCCTCGGCGCTCAATCGTCCGCGCAGCAGCTCGAAGCGCAGGTAGACCAGATAGGTGTTGAGCGCATCGGTCTCGCAATAGTCGCGGATGCGCTTCAGGTCTCCGGCCAGGTAGGCGGGCCAGACCTGGCTGCCGTGCATGCCGAGCTTGCCGGGCAACCCCAGCAGGTGCGCGATGTCGGTGAGGCTTGCGCGGCCGCGCACCTGGAACCCGGACAAGATATCCATGAGATCCATGTGCCGCCAGTGAAAACGGCTGAAATAATTGCTGTAGCGAAAGCTCGAGTCGGCCTCGCCCGATTCCCAGTAACGCGCGGCCGTGATGCTGTGCAGGAGGGAGCGATAATGCAGCACCGGCAGATCGAAGCCGCCGCCGTTCCAGGAAACGAGGTCGGGCGTGAATCGCTCGAGCCCGTCGAAGAACCGCTCGATCAGATCCTTCTCCGAAGAGCTCTCCTCGCCGAGGCTCCACATCCTCAAAGTCTCCCGCGAGCGCATCACCACCGAGATGGCGACCACCCGATGCTGCTCGAGCGAGAGGAACTCGCTGCCGGTCTCCTGGCGCCGTTTGGTGAACATGATCTGCGCAACCTGGGCATCCGAGAGTCCTCGCAGTCCATGGACGCGCCGGCCAAGATCGGTGTCGGGCACCGTCTCGAGGTCGAAGACCAGCGTGTTCAGGGAGCGCACGCGGGACCGTCGGCGCCCGGGATCGGGCCAGGGCGGCCGTTCGCCCGCATCAGCACGGCGACGGCCACGACGAGCCCCGCCTCATCGGTGAGCGTCACGTGACCCTCGCCGATGCCGAGCTCATCACGCACCCGCGCGCCGCGCGCCGAGTACACGACCTCGGGCTTTCCCCAGCGGTTCTGCACGATTCCCACGTCGCGAATCCACACGCCGTGCGCAAAGCCCGTGCCCATCCCCTTGACGATCGCTTCCTTGGCGGCGAAGCGCATGGCAACGAACCGCACCGGGCGGGCCGTGCGCTCGAGCTGCGCGCGCTCCTCGGGCATCAACAGGTGCCCGAGGAAGCGCTCACCGTGGCGCGCCATCACCCGCTCGATGCGCTCCACCTGCAGCACGTCGATGCCGATGCCGAAGATCATCGCGCCGCAAGCATGAGGTCTTTCATCTCGCGCACCGCGCGCGCGAGTCCGTCGAACACGGCGCGCGCGATGATCGCATGACCGATGTTGAGCTCCACGATTTCCGCGATGGCGGCGATGGGTGCGACGTTGTGATAGTGGAGCCCGTGTCCTGCGTTCACGACGAGGCCGAGCGAGGCGGCGAGCTGCGCCGCGGATCGCACCCGCTCGAGCTCGCGCCCGCGCGCGCCGCCCGATGCATTCGCATAAGTGCCGGTGTGCAGCTCGATGACCGGTGCGCCGACGCCGCGCGCCGCCTCGACCTGAGCCGCATCCGGATCGATGAACAGCGACACCCGCACTCCGGCGGCGGCCAGCGTGCGACAGGCCTCGGCCACGCGTCCCGGATGCCCGGCCACATCGAGCCCGCCTTCGGTGGTGACCTCCTCGCGCGATTCGGGCACGAGGCAGCAGTCCTGCGGACGCACCTCCTCCGCGATGCGCAGCATCTCCGCCGTCACCGCCATCTCGAGATTCATGCGGGTCTTGAGCAGCTCGCGCAGCAACCGCACGTCGCGGTCCTGGATGTGTCGGCGATCCTCTCGCAGGTGCAGCGTGATGCTGTCGGCACCGGACTGCTCGGCGAGGAGCGCGGCGTGCACGGGATCCGGATAGTCGATGCGCCGCGCCTGCCGCAGCGTCGCCACATGATCGATGTTCACCCCGAGCGCGATGCTCCCGTGGTGCGCGCTCATCGCGGATCCGCCGTCTCGCGCCGCTTAAGGGCCGCAAGGATCTCACGCGTTTTCAGCGGCCGGCCATCGAGGCACGCCTCGAGTGCGCCGCGCAATACGCGCTTCGCATCCTTGAGCGTGCGCGGATCATCGAAGCTCTCCTCGCGCAGACGCTCGAGCGAGCGCCCGTACACCGCGCCCGGTGCCTCGGCGATGCAGGGGACGGGTCCGCGCTGCGGGGCCATCCGATAATAGCCCTCGGGATCGACCCGCTCACCCGACTCGGTGCGGCCGAGCTCGAGGCCATAGCCCAGGTCCTCGAGCAGGCGTTTCTCGAAGCGCCGCAGAGTGGCCTCCTCCCCCGCCCCGCCGGCGAGGGCGGTGATGCAGGTCGCATAGGACAGAAAGATCTCCGGATGCGGATCGCCGCGCTCGGTCAGCTTGAGCAGAAGCTCATTGAGATAGAACCCGCTCATCAGGCGCTCGGTGGCGAGCCGGGTAACCTCGCCGTCGACCTCCGCCGATACCAGCTGCCCCGCCTCGCTCCGCTGCGTCCAGGAGACGAGCAGGCGCTGAAACGGGCGCAGCACGCCCTTGAGGGCCGAGCGCGGGGCGGCCAGGCCGCGGGCGAACAGCGTGAGGCGACCCTGATCGGCCGTGAATACCTCGACGATGCGGCTGGTGTCGCGGTAGGCATATTGGTGCAAGACGTAGGCCGGAGCGAGCCATACGCGTCGCGTGCTCTTCACAACGTGTCGTATCCAAACTGGCGCAACGCCATCTCGTTGTCCGCCCAATTCTCCTTGACTTTGACCCAAAGCTCCAGATGCACCGGCCGCTGCCACAGATCGTTGAGCTCGATGCGCGCCAGGCGGCCGATCTCCTTCAGCCGCTCGCCCCCCTGGCCGATGACGATCGCTTTCTGGCTGGCGCGCTCGACCCAGATGACGGCGTTGATGAGGGTGCGCTCGCGCTCCTCGACGAAGCGCTCGATCTGCACGTTGATGCCGTAGGGCAATTCCTCGCGCAGCTTGAGGGTGAGCTTTTCGCGAATCACCTCGGCGGCATGGAAAGGCTCATCGCGATCGGTGAGCACATCGGGCGCGAACAGCGCCGGCGCCACCGGCAGCCGCTCGGCGGTGAGATTCACCAGCCGGTCGAGGTTATCGGCCTCGAGGGCCGAGACGGGCACGATCTCGGAGGCCGGCACCCGCTCGGCAATGTGCTCGAGAAAGGGCAGCAGCTCTTCGCGCGGCTGGACCCGATCGACCTTGTTGACGACGAGGAAGAGCGGCTGCTTCAGTCCCCGCACCCGCTCCCAGACCCAGACGTCCTCGTCGGAGAAGCGCATCGCCTCGATGACGAACAGGATCACGTCGGCATCGCGCGAAGAGGAGATCGCCACCCGGTTCATGTACTGATTCATGATGCGTCGGGTCGACTCGTGCAAGCCCGGGGTATCGACCAGCACCAGCTGGGCATGCGGGCGGTTGACCACGCCGAGGATGCGGTGCCGCGTCGTCTGAGGCTTGGCCGTGACGATCGTGATCTTGCGGCCGACCAGGGCATTGACGAGGGTGGATTTGCCGACGTTCGGCCGGCCGACGATCGCCACCGTGCCGGCGCGGAAAGGGGAATTGCTCATGTTCGCTTCGATGACTCCGAGGCCAGGGGTGCGGCCGGCAGCGTCTCGCGCGGCAGCTGCTCGAGCAGCAGACGCGCTGCATGCTGCTCGGCCCGCCGCCGACTGCTGCCTTCGCCGGCGGCGCTGAGCTTCAACGCCGGAACCTCGCAGGTCACCGCGAAGGATTGCCGGTGGGCATCGCCGAGTACGGCGGTGAGAGAGTAGGTCGGAAGGGCGATCCCGTGGGCCTGCAGCACCTCCTGCAGCAGAGTCTTCGGGTCCTTCAGGCTCTGCGCCGAGGGCAGATCCTCGAGACGCCGGCCGAGGATGCGCTGGACCACGCGGGCCGCGGCATCGAATCCCGAATCGAGGTAGATGGCGCCGATCAAGGCCTCGAGCGCATCGGCGAGAATCGAGGCGCGGCGCGAGCCGCCGGTGCGCAGCTCCCCCGGACCGAGCTTGAGGTGGTGGCCAAGACCGATCTCGGCGGCCACCGCCGCGAGCGTCTCGCCGCTCACCAGGGTCGCGCGCAGCCGTGACAGCGCGCCCTCATCGGCGTGCGGATGGGCATCGTAAAGCAGGCGCGCCACGCTGCAGTTGAGAACCGAATCGCCGAGAAATTCCAGCCGCTCATTGTGGTCGCCGCCCACGCTGCGGTGCGTGAGCGCCGCGTGCGCCAGGGATTCATCCCCGAACGCATATCCGAGCGCACTGTCGCTCCAGACGAGCAGAGGATCGATCTTGGGCTTCGGGATCACTGCACCTTCACGGTTTTGTCGAAGTGTACCGAGAGTGAGACGTTCGAGATGTAGGGGACCGCGTGATCGTAGGCCACGTGCATGCTGACCAGGCCGGCCTCGTCCTTGTTGAACTCGACATCCTTGGCCTCCACCGCATCGACGTCCTCGATCTGCCAGTGCTTCTCGAGCGAGCGGCGCATGCCCTGCAGATCCGGATTCTCGCTCTTGAAGTCGCCCGCCGCGGCCTCCATGCTGCGTGCGACCTTGAGATAGTTGAGGTACACGGGGGTCAGACGCACCCCGGCGTATCCGATCACACCGGCCATCGCAAGCACGCACAGCAAGCCGACGAAAGTCATGCCCTGTTGACGCTGTCTCATAAACCCTCCCTACTGCGGCCTGGCCGCGCGATGAGTTGCGGGCCGAGTACGCCGACTCTCTATTGAATCGCATTCCCGATGCGTTTCCAGAGAGGTCCGTCACGAGTATCGAGATTAAGCCAGATCCGCACGGCCTTGCCGACGAGGTTTTCCTCCGGGACGAACCCCGGGGCGTCCGGATCCCCCTGCCAGCGGCTGTCCTTGCTGTTGTTGCGGTTGTCGCCCATGAAGAAATAATGATGCGCGGGCACCACCCACTCGCCGCTGCGCACGCCGCTGCGGGCGAACATGATTTCGTGTCGATGCTGGCCGAGCTGCTCGTAGGCGGTGGGGACGCCGAAATAGTTGGGTTGGTATTGCTTGGGTCCGGTGTAGGTCGGCCCCGGTTGCTGCGGCTGCGGCACCCCGTTCACATAGAGCTGATTCGCCTCATCGACGCGGATCCAATCCCCGGGGAGGCCGACCAGACGCTTGATGTAGTTGATCTTGGGGTTGGGGGGCAGGCGAAAGACGATCACATCCCCGCGCTGCGGGGTGCCGGTTGGAAGAATGAGGGTGTTGACGACCGGCAGGCGCAGACCGTAGGAGTACTTGCTCACGAAGATGAAATCGCCGTCGAACAGCGTCGGCATCATCGAGTCGGAGGGAATCCTGAAGGGCTCGAACAGGAAGGAGCGGATGACGAGCACGAGCACGATGACCGGGAAGAAGGAGCGCGTATACTCGACGGCGATCGGCTCGCGCACCCGATCGGGCGTCGTACCGGCGCGCAGCGCGGTCGCCGTCCGGCGCCGCGCGAAGAAGGCCTGATCGAGTCCCCAGATCACCCCGGACAGCATCCCCACGATCACCAGCATCACGCTGAAATCGACGGCGTCGTAGCGGAACATTCTGAAGAGGAGCGCCGCGGCGAGCAGCACCAGCGCATAGCCCGCGAGGCGCGGCAGAAGCGGCTCCTCGATGCTGGTGGCGCCCGGATCGCGCTGCGGGCGGAAGAGCCAGCCGTCGACGAGAATGACACCCACGCACACGATGGCCGCGCACAAAAGGCCGATGAAAAGGCTGTCGCCATCCGTCACGATCGATCCCCTTGGGAGCTCGAGGCTTGAGTCCGGTCCGGCATCAAGAGCTCGGTTTCTTGCCGACCTGCAGCACCGCGAGGAACGCTTCCTGCGGAATCTCGACCTGACCCACCTGCTTCATGCGCTTCTTGCCCGCCTTCTGCTTCTCGAGGAGCTTGCGCTTGCGGGTGATGTCGCCGCCGTAGCACTTGGCGAGCACGTTCTTGCGCATGGCCTTGACGCTGGCGCGGGCGATGATGTGGCTGCCGATCGCGGCCTGCACGGCAATGTCGAACATCTGCCGGGGAATCAGCTCCTGCATCTTGTCGACGAGCTCGCGACCCCGGGCATATGCGTTGTCACGATGCACGATCAGGGACAGCGCATCGACCGGATCACCGTTGATGAGCACATCGAGCTTGACGAGCGGAGCCTCCCTGAAGTGACTGAACTCGTAGTCGAAGGAGGCGTAGCCGCGGCTCGAGGACTTCAGGCGATCGAAGAAGTCGAGCACCACCTCGGCGAGGGGCAGCTCGTACTGCAGCGAGACCTGGCTGCCGAGGAACAGCATCTTCTTCTGCACGCCGCGCTTCTCGCTGCACAGCGTGAGCACGGCGCCGACGTAGTCGGGCGGCACCAGGATGTTGGCGATGATGATCGGCTCGCGCAGCTCCTTGATGCGATCCTGCGGCGGCAGCTTGGTCGGGTTGTCGACGTTCACCGTCGTGCCGTCCGTCAGGTGCACCTCGTAAATGACGGTGGGAGCGCTGGTGATGAGATCCAGGTCGTACTCACGCTCGAGGCGCTCCTGCACGATGTCCATGTGCAGGAGTCCGAGGAAGCCGCAGCGAAAGCCGAAGCCGAGCGCGGTCGACACCTCGGGCTCGAAATGCAGCGCCGAATCGTTGAGCTTGAGCTTCTTCAGCGCGTCGCGGAACTGCTCATAGTCATCCGAGCTCACCGGAAAGAGGCCGGCAAAGACCCGGGGCTGCACCTGCTTGAAGCCTGCGAGCGGTGCCTTGGCCGGATTGGCCTCGAGCGTGATGGTATCCCCGACCGGCGCCCCGTCGATCTCCTTGATGCCGGCGACGACGAACCCGACCTCGCCGGTGCGCAGCGCATCGCGGCTCACCGGCTTGGGGGCGAACCGGCCCAGCCGGTCGACGATGTGGCTGCGGCCGGTGGACATCACCCGGATCTTTGCGCCCGCCTCGATGAAGCCGTTCATGACCCGTACCAGGGAGACCACACCCACGTAGTTATCGAACCACGAATCGATGATGAGGGCCTGAAGCGGAGCATCGGGGTCGCCGCGCGGGGCCGGGATGCGCTTCACCAGGTGCTCGAGCAGCTCGCGCACCCCCTCGCCCGTCTTGGCGCTGACCAGCGCCGCATCGTCGGCGGGTATGCCGATGATCTCCTCGATCTCGTGAATCACTTTGGCCGGATCCGCCGACGGCAGATCGATCTTGTTGATGACCGGCAGCACTTCGAGGCCCTGGTCCAGGGCGGTGTAGCAGTTGGCCACGCTCTGTGCCTCGACCCCCTGCGCCGCATCGACCACCAGCAAGGCCCCCTCGCAAGCGGCGAGCGAGCGCGACACCTCGTATGAGAAGTCGACGTGGCCGGGCGTGTCGATGAAGTTGAGCTGATAGAGCTCGCCGCTCGTCGCGCGAAACCCGAGCGTCACGCTCTGGGCCTTGATGGTGATGCCGCGCTCGCGCTCCAGATCCATCGTATCGAGCACCTGCGCCTGCATCTCGCGCGCATCGAGCCCGCCGCATTCCTGGATGAAGCGGTCCGCGAGGGTGGACTTGCCGTGATCGACGTGCGCGATGATGGAGAAATTGCGGATATTGTTCATCAAGGGGTCAAGGCATCCTCGGCGGGGCTCGAGGAGCCCGTGTGCATCCCCGGGATGGCCCCGTCGCGCAAAGGCGGGGATTATACCGGGCAGCCGCGCGAAGCGAGGGACTTGAGAAGCTCCTCGAGATCGAGCCGGCCGTGACAGACCAGCTCGCCGTCGAGCAGCAGCACCGGGATCTTGTGCCCGTAGCGGACGCGATCGGACTCATCGAGATCGATGTTCCGCACCTCGACGGGCAGATCCCGGGCGGCGGGATGCGCGGCGAGCGCCAGCAGCATCTCCTCGCAAAGACTGCATCCCGGCCGCGAGTACAGCAAGAACTGGTGGCCCACGTCGGGGCTCGCTCCTAGTGCGGGTCGTGCGCTTCGACGGAGTGAGCGATGAATTCGACCGTCTGCGCAGGCACCTCGCCCACCGCCGTCACCTGATGTCCCTGGATGACGGTCGAGAAAGCAAAGCCCGACCCCACGCGGGCGAGCCCCTGCATCGGCGGAGCCGGCGGCGGGCCCGACTGGGCGGGCGCCGACTGGGCCGCGCCTGCAGGCTCTTCGACGAAGACCGAGACGGTGGCGAGGCCGTCCGAGTACACGAGGTGCGCCGCCGGCAAGCCCGCGCCGTTGATGGTCTGGGCCCCGGCATCGGTGAGGTGAAAGCCGGGAGGCAGCTGCTTGGACTGGAAGGCGGAGAGCGTCGGCTGATCGAGATCATGGGAGGGCCCCTGCCGCACCCAGCGCATGCCCTCGGTGCGCACCGCCGGGGCGAGCGCGCTGTCGGGAATGCTCTCCGGCATCTCGAGCCGCGCGAAGAGGATCTGCTCGATGACCTGGCCGCTCGCGTCGCAGAGCTGTGTTTTCAGCGGCATGGCCGTGCTCTCGTCGAGCCAGAGTCGATAGCCGAAGCGGTAATCATCCTTGGGCTTCACCGCAATGATCTGCGCAGGTCGACCCAGCACGTGGGTCGCAGACAACAGCTCGAGACGGTAGTAATCATTCACGTCGGCGCCGAATTGCGGCAATGAGCCCAGGAAGGGACCGCGATCCTGTCGCGGCTCCACCAGCACCGTGTGCTGATCGGGCAGATAGCAGGTGAGCTCGCCGTCATTGCGGATGTATTCGCGACCCGAGCCGTCGAGCGACATCAGCCGCTCGGTGATGCGCCCGCCTTTCACGCGGTGCAGGATGCGCAGCGTCTCCACCCGCCCCTCGCTCAGGCGAAAGAACGTGCCGTCGTAGTTTCGCGTGGCCAGCGCCTGATTCATCCTTTGCAGCCACGCGCGCGCATCATCCGCGGCCCGCGAGGATCCCGGAGCGCCGAGCGCGAACGCGCCGACCACGGCACAGGGGAGGAGCCAGCGAGAGCAAACGGCCACGGTGGGTCTCATTGCGCGGATCGCGCATCCTGCGGGACGGGCTGGCGCAGCGTCGCGTCATGCATGACGGCACCGCCGCCCGCCCCGGCGCTCGCGCCTGGGCCCGGCTCGTCGGGAGCGGCCAGCAGCTCGGACAGGACATTGCTCTGGCCAAGCGCCGAGGAATATCGACTGTGCGCGAAGATGTAGCTCGTGAGCCGAGCCCCGGGAATCGCCCCCGCTCCGACCGCCGGCGCCGTGGGCACCGTATAGGGTTTGGCGGGCTCATTCGCCTGGTTGGCGACTTGCGCGACCTCGCGCACCGCCCCCACCAGGGGCGATGAGCTTGGAGCAGGCGTCACGAGCGCAGTGCGCAGCGCAGGCGTCAGCGCTCTGTGCTGGATCGCGACCACGGCGACCGCGGCAACGCCGGCCGCCAGGGCGACGCCGGCAAAGGGCCGCCACCAGTGGCCGGGCCGCGCCCGTGCGGCCACCGCCTCGCCCGCCGCGATCGGCTCGCCGTCGATCGTCGCATTGATTCGAGTGGCAAAGCCGCGGGTGATCTGCGACCGGCCCCCGACCCGCATCGCCTCACCGATCAGGGCATAACGCCCGAAGCTCTCGCGCAGGTCCGCATCGCGCGCCAGGCGCTTGAGCAGCAGCTCGGTCTCCGAGGTGGGAAGCTCTCCATCGAGGAAGGCCGAAATCTGTTCACGAATGGGTTCGCTCATGTGTCCTCGGGACGGCCCAGGCCGCCGTCAAAGATCGGTCGCAGCTTCTTGTCGATCGCCTCTCGGGCCCTGAAAATGCGCGAGCGCACCGTGCCGACCGGACAGTCCATCGTCTGGGCGATATCCTCATAGCTCAAACCCTCGAGCTCGCGCAGCACGATGGCCGTGCGCAGGTCCTCGGGCAGGTTCTCGATCGCGCGATTGACGGTGTCGCGGATCTCATCGGTGAGCAGCAGCGCCTCGGGGGTCTCGGACTCGGACAGTCGCGCATGCAGATCGTACTGCTCGGGATCCTGCAGATCGAGGTCGTAGTCCATCGGGCGGCGCTTGGTCGCGACGAGCGCGTTCTTCGCGGTGTTGATCGCGATTCTATACAGCCATGTGTAAAAAGCACTATCGCCGCGAAAGGACTGGAGTGCGCGATACGCTTTGACAAAAGCCTCTTGGGCAATGTCCTCGGCCTCAGTCGCATCGTGCACGTAACGCATGATCAGCTTCAGCACCTTGTGCTGGTATCGCAGGACCAACAAATCGAACGCCGCGCGCTCGCCGCGCTGGACCCGCTCGACCAGTTTGAGGTCACTCTCTTCGACCGTCATTCGTGAGCCCAAACCGGCGTGGGGCTTGCCCAGCCTGTCGCGATAGACCGGGCCGCCTGCCAAAAGTTCGACAAGCTCGAGAGCGAAGTCATAGCAAGCGTGACATTACGCACAAGGTGGGGATTCTAACAGCCGGCTCCGGAGGCCTTCGGCTCCCGCCGAGCCTCGCTTCGGCACCGATCAGGGATTGCTCGTGCGGGTGGCGGCGAGGGCAGCGCTCGTGGGCGCGGTGATCGCCTCGATCAGGGCGCGCAGCTCGGGGGTCGGAGCCGCGAGGGTGCCGAAGCACCAGGCATGAATCAGGGGATCCTGGAGCTCGAGGAGCTCGCGAAAGATCCTCTGCTCCGCGACCGCGGCCGACGCGAATCGTTCCTCGATGTATCGGCCGAGGAGCACGTCGAGCTCCTTCATACCCCGGCGGCATCGCCAGCGCAGCTTGCCGAGCTCCTCGCCCCCCACCCTGCGCTGCCCCGGGCCTAGTGACGCCGCAGCGCGAGCATCTGCTTGATCTCGCTGATGGCCTTGGCGGGATTGAGGTCCTTGGGGCATGCCTCGGTGCAGTTCATGATGGTGTGACAGCGATACAGCCGGAACGGGTCCTCGAGCTCATCGAGCCGCTCACCGGTCGCCTCATCGCGGCTGTCGGCGAGCCAGCGGTACGAGGCGAGCAGGGCGGCCGGTCCCAGATAGCGGTCGGCGTTCCACCAGTAGCTCGGGCAGCTGGTCGAGCAGCAGGCACAAAGAATGCAAGCCGAGGGGCGATCGATCCTCTCCTGGTCCTCCTTGGACTGCAGTCGCTCGCGATCGGGGGGCGGCGGGGTCTGTGCCTGCAGCCACGGCTTGACCGAGGCGTACTGGGCATAGAACGTGGTGAGGTCCGGCACCAGATCCTTGATGACGGGCATATGCGGCAAGGGGTAGAGACGCACGTCCCCTTTGACATCCGCACAGGCGCTGATGCAGGCAAGCCCGTTCGCGCCGTCGATGTTCATGGCACAAGAGCCGCAGATCCCCTCGCGGCAGGAGCGCCGGAAGGTCAGGGTCGAGTCGACCTCGTTCTTGATCTTGATGAGCGCATCGAGAATCATCGGGCCACAGCTGTCCATGTCGAGCTCGTAGGTGTCGATGCGCGGATTCTCCGCACCGTCGGGATCGAAGCGGTAGATCTTGAACACACGCACGTTCTTCGGGCCCGGGGGGGCTTTGTAGGTGCGCCCGGCGTTCTTGCGTACCTTGGAGTGCGCGGGCAGCGTGAACTCGGCCATCGATTCTCCTCAGTAGGTCCGGGCTTTCGGCGGAAAGGACTCGACCTCATCGTCGAGCGGCTCGAGCTGCACGGGTCGGTAATCAAAGCGCGTCTCGCCCCCGGAATCCACCCAGCACAGCGTGTGCTTCAACCAGTTCTGGTCATCCCGGTTCGGAAAGTCCTCGCGCGCCTGAGCACCGCGGCTCTCGGTGCGCTGCTCGGCCGAGTGCATGGTCGCAACCGCCTGGAGCAGGAGATTGTCGAGCTCGAGCGTCTCGATGAGGTCGGTGTTCCAGATGAGCGAGCGGTCCGTCACGGCGACATCCAAGAAGGAGTCGAAGACCTCGTGCAGCCGCCGCTTACCCTCGTTGAGCGTGTGCGCAGTACGAAATACCGCGGCATCGCTTTGCATGATGCGCTGCATGTCGAGCCGGATGTCGGCGGTGCGCCTCGAGCCCTTGGCATGACGCAGCCGATCGAGGCGCGCGAGCGCGGGCTCCGCGGCGCCCGCGCCCACGGCGCGTTGCGCGGCGCCGGGCTTGATGGTCGCCGCGCAATGGCGTGCCGCCTCGCGTCCGAAGACGACGAGGTCCAGGAGCGAGTTCGAGCCGAGGCGGTTGGCGCCATGCACCGAGACGCAGGCGGCCTCGCCGACTGCGAGCAGCCCGGGCACGCGTTCGTCGCGCCCGTTGCGCCGGTCGAGGACCTCGCCTTGCACGTTGCAGGGAATACCGCCCATGTTGTAGTGAACCGTGGGCAGCACCGGAATCGGCTCCTTGGTGACGTCGACATCGGCAAAGATGCGCGCCGTCTCCGCGATCCCCGGCAGGCGCTCGTGAATGACCTGCGGCCCCAGATGCTCGAGGTGCAGGTCGATGTGATCCTTGTTCTTGCCGACGCCGCGCCCCTCCCGGATCTCGATCGTCATGGAGCGGCTGACCACATCGCGCGAGGCGAGATCCTTGGCATTCGGCGCGTAGCGCTCCATGAAACGCTCGCCGAGCGAGTTGGTGAGATAACCGCCTTCGCCGCGGGAGCCCTCGGTGATCAGGCAACCCGCACCATAGATTCCGGTCGGATGAAACTGCACGAACTCCATGTCCTCGAGCGGCAGCCCGGCGCGCAACACCATGCCGCCGCCATCTCCCGTGCAGGTGTGCGCGGAAGTGCAGGAGAACCAGGCGCGCCCGTAGCCTCCGGTGGCGAGGATGACGGCATGCGCGCGGAAGCGGTGCAGGGTGCCGTCGGACATGTCGAGCGCGATCACGCCGCGGCACTCCCCGTCCTGCATGAGCAAGTCGAGGGCAAAGTACTCGATGAAGAACGTCGCATCGTGCTTGAGGGACTGCTGATAGAGCGTGTGGAGCATCGCATGCCCGGTGCGATCGGCCGCAGCGCAGGTTCGCTGCGCGATGCCCTTGCCGAAGTGCGTGGTCATCCCGCCGAAGGGGCGCTGATAGATCCGCCCCTGCTCGGTGCGCGAGAAGGGCAGCCCGTAATGCTCGAGCTCGAGCACGGCGGCGGGCGCCTCCCTGCACATGAATTCGATCGCATCCTGATCGCCGAGCCAGTCCGAGCCTTTGACGGTGTCATACATGTGCCAGCGCCAGTCGTCCTCGCCCATGTTGCCGAGCGCGGCCGAGATGCCGCCCTGAGCCGCGACCGTGTGGCTGCGGGTCGGGAAGACCTTGGTGATGCAGGCGGTCGAGAGGCCCGCTTCGGCGAGTCCAAAGGTGGCGCGCAGGCCCGCACCTCCCGCGCCGACGATGACCACATCGTAAGCGTGGTCGATCAGCTCATAGGCGCTCATGCGGGCGAGCGCCCGAACGCGATCTGCAGCAGCGCGAAGATCGCGCTGCCCGCGATCAGCACATAGGCAAATCGCAGCAGCAACAGCAGGAACACCTTGACTCCGCGCACATGCACGTAATCCTCGACGATCACGGCGGTGCCGAGATCGCTGTGATAAGCCATCACCGCCACGAGCAGCACCGCGAGCAGGCTGTGCAACGGCTCGGCGAAAAAAGTGCGCACGGCGAGAAAGTCGAGTCGTGGCAGCGCCAGCAGCGCACCGACCGCCCAGAGCGTGAGCGGCACCAGCGCCACCGAGCTCACGCGCTCCGCCCACCAGTGACCGGTGCCGTCCTTGGCCGAGCCCATGCCGAGCACTCGCCCGAGAGGGCTGCGCAGGCTCATAACCGATCGCTCAGCCACAATCCGCTCCACAGCCCGAGCGTCAACACCACCGAACCGCCCACCACCACCCAGCCGCTCACGGTGCGGGCGCGGCGCTCGAACCCCAAGCCGATATCCCAGAACAGATGCCGAATGCCGTTGAGCAGGTGATAGAAGAATGCGAACGACCACGCCACGAGCCACAGCAGGCCGACGGGGCTCATGAAGAGGTGCTGGGCCTGGCGATACGATGCGCTCCCATGGGCGAGCGCGAGCACGAAATAGGCGAGCGCCGGCAAGCCGAGCGCCAGCGCAAGGCCGGTCAATCGATGCAGGATGGACAGCGTGTTCCCCATCTGCCATCGATAGATGTCGAGGTGCGGCGACAGCGGTCTCGCCCGAAGCGGAGTGCTCATGTTCAGCGAACCCTCCAGTACACGGTGGAGCCTCGTCGCATCAGAAATCGATGCACCGGCCGCGCTGCTCCCAGTCGCCGTATCGGGTCGGGTCGGGACCCTCGCGCCCACCCACCTCCCGCGGCCGCGCCGGCTCGGTTGGGCCAACAGGGCTCGATTCCGCCGGGGTGCGCTCCAGTGTGGGTCGTGCAGGAGGGTTCGAAGGTGAGTCGCTCATCGCCGTGTGTGAAATTGTGCCAGAAAACAGCACCGTACGCATGGCCGGCGCATCGATCGCCGGGCCTGCGCACCGGCGCGTCCATACTCGAGCGCCGGATCGCACGAGGGGTTGACAGCAGCGCATCTGCGACCTTCTGATGGGCTCATGGAAATGGATACGTATTTGCCCTCGGCCCCCGGGCCATGAGCGCGCGGCTCGTCGATCTCGGCGTGCTGCGCTTCGCAGGCGTCGACGCGATCACCTTCCTGCAAGGTCAGCTCACCAACGACATGCGACGGCTCGCGCAGAGCGAACCCTTGCTCGCTGCGTGCGTGAGCGTGCAGGGTCGCGTACTGGCGGTGTTGCACCTGTTGCCGCACTCCGAGGGAATCCTCGCCGTGCTGCCGCGTGAGCTCATACCCGGGCTGCAGGAGCGGCTGCGCCGCTTCGTGCTGCGCTCGAAGGTGAAGATCGAGAATCTGAGCGATGAATGGTGGGTCGCCGGAATGCGCTCTCGCGAGGAGCTCGCGGCGGCCGCTCTCACGCCGCCCGCGCCCCGATCTTATCTCGAGGACTCGCGCATCGGCGTGGCCGCCGTCAGCGCCGACCACGCCGAACACGCCGACCACGCCGAACACGCACGCTACTGGGGGGTCGGGCCTGCGGCCGCGCTCGAGGCTCGCGGACTCCGCAGCGAGTCCGAAGAGCACGCGCTTGCATGGCGGCTCGCCGACATCCGCGACGGCTTGCCGCAGATTCGCGCGGCCACGAGCGAGATGTTCATCGCGCAGATGCTGAACCTCGACCTGATCGATGGGATCAGCTTCTCCAAGGGCTGCTACACCGGGCAGGAGATCATCGCCCGCACTCAGCACCGGGGCCGCATCAAGCGGCGCATGTTCCGTCTCGCCCTGCCGCGCGCGCTCGAAATCGGAGCGCCGCTCGCGCTCGAGGACGGGCGCGCCGGCCGCGTGGTCGACTGCGTGAGCCTCGGCGGACGCTGCGAAGCGCTCGCCGTGCTCTCACTCGCGCCCGGCACCGTCGAGACCGGCGACCCAGAGGCCTCCAACGAGGGCTCCAGCCCCGAGAGCCCGACCGCCCGACTCGCCGCCACCGAGCTGCCGCTCCCTTACGCGCTCGACGCGGAGTCTCGATGACGCCCCCTGGCACGCCCGACGGCGACCTCGGCCGCGCTGCTGCTCGGGCTCGCCGCGGTGCTGTTCAGAGCACGCGGCGGCGGCGAACCTCATCCGCGGTCACCTGACCGGCCTTGCCGCCAAAATGGCCGATGAGGTAATTCGCGAGCGCCGCGACCTCGCTATCCGAATAGCCGGCGGCGAATCCCGGCATCGACGCATCGCTTTGCGCGGTCTGCAGATGTGAGCCGTGCAGGATCGCCGCTATCACGTTGACTCCGCTCACGTCATTGACGCTGCGGGCTCCGAGCAGTGCCGCTTCGCTGGTCTCGAGCCCCTTCCCGTTCCAGGTGTGGCAACCGACGCAGGCACCGGCAAAGAGCGCACTCCCATCGCTCGCGCCCTCATCGGCGGTCGGAGCGATGCCGCTCGAGGCCAGCACCGCTTTCGGCGCCGGATCGACCTTGATGACCGGCGCCCCGGCGCGCGGCGGCACGCCGCGCACGTAGCTCACCAGGGCGGCGATGTCGGCGGGATCGAGGTACTGGAGACTGTTCTCGACGGCCTCGGCCATCGGGCCGCCCGCCGCGCCGTGCTGCTCGGCGTGACCGACCTTGAGATAGCTCGCAAGATCCGCCTCGCTCCAGGCGCCCACCCCCGCCACCTGATCCGAGGTGATGTTGTAGGCACGCCAGCCCTGCTGCTCCGCCCCCGCGAACTCCTCGCCCGATTTGAGCGCGTACGCGAAGTTGCGCGGCGTATGACATTCCCCGCAATGCCCGAGCGCTCGGGCGAGATAGGCCCCGCTGTTCCAGGGCGCGGGTTTCGCCGCGTCCTGCACGAAGCGATGGCTGCGAAAGAAGAGCGCATTCCACACGCCGATCGCCCAGCGCTGATTGAACGGGAAGGACAGATCGTTCGGCCGGGCCGGTGCGTGAACCGCGGGCAGGCTGAACAGGTACTGCTTGATGGCGAGCACATCGTCGCGGCTCAGCGCCGTATACGAGGTGTATGGAAACGCCGGATACAGGTGCCGCCCGCCGGGCGCGATCCCCTCGCGCACCGCGCGCACGAACTCATCGTCGCTCCAGCCGCCGATGCCCGTATCGCGGTCAGGCGTGATGTTGGTCGAGTAGAGCGTGCCGAACGGCAACTTGAAGGCCACGCCCCCCGCATAGGGCTCCCCCGAGGCTCCCCGCGTGTGGCAGGCGATGCAATCCGCCGCGCGCGCCAGGTATTCGCCGCGCGCCCCCGGCGTCGCGCTCGCCGGCGCGCCGGCGAGCGCCGGTGCGGTGCCGGGCGAGTCATCCGGGCGGGTGAGCACCACATAGGCGGCGATGAGCAACAGGATGAGCACGATCGCGATCGACAGGGCACGGCGCATGATTCATCCCCCAGCGGCTTGGCAGCTCTTTGGTACGATCTTCCGTCGTCCCGCACGATCTGTCGAGGGCTCGGGCACCCGCCCGCCCACCCGCCTCGCCCTCACAAATCGACGATCTCCACCGCGTCCGCCTCGAGCGGCGCACCGAGAAACGTGCCGCCGACGCGCGCGAAGCGCTCGGCACCGTCCGTGGCGAGCCACACGACACGCCCGCCCTCCCGCGGCCACCCCGCTCCGGTGCGCTGCCTCGCCGCCCCCTCCCCCGGCGCTGCCGCGTTGGCGCCCTCCCTCGCCCCGCCCTGCCCCGGCACCCGCGCGCCGAGCCCGAGCCGCTCCACGACAGCGCGCGCGGTGGTTGCCGCCGAGTCGACGATGCGCACCCCCGCAGGCAGCACCGCGCGCAGCGCGGGAATCAGCACCGGAAAGTGCGTGCAGCCGAGCACGAGCGTGTCGGGCGCATCGCGTTGCTGGAAGAGCGGCTCGAGATAGCGCCGCGCCACCGCCTCGACGACCGGGCCCTGGGTCCAGCCTTCCTCGGCGAGCGCGACAAACAATGAGCAGGCCCTCGCGCTGACCCGTGCCCCTGCGCTGCGCGCGTGGATTGCATTCTGATAGGCGCCGCCCTGAATGGTGCCCTCCGTGCCGATCACGGCGATGTGCTGCGAGCTCGAGGTCTGCACCGCCGCCTGCGCACCGGGCTCGATCACGCCGATCACCGGGAGTGAGGGGTGCCTCAGCGTGAGCGCCGGCAGCGCCGAGGCGGATGCGGTATTGCAGGCGATGACGAGCGCGCTCACCCCCCGCGCGATGAGCGCATCCGCACATTGAAGCGAGTAGCGCACCACCGTCTCCGGACTCTTGGTGCCGTAGGGCAGGCGCGCCGTGTCACCCAGATAGATGAAGTCCTGCGCGGGCAGCGCCTCGCGCAAGGCGCGCAGCACCGTCAGGCCCCCGACTCCTGAATCGAACACGCCGATCGGTGCTCGTGGCGCGCCCGCGTCCGCCGCCATCAGCTCTCGGGCCGCAGGTGCGGAAAGAGCAGCACGTCGCGGATCGAGGGCGCATCGGTGAACAGCATCACCGTGCGATCGACGCCGAGCCCCAGGCCTGCGGCCGGCGGCATGCCGTACTCGAGCGCGCGCACATAGTCCGTGTCGTAGTACATCGCCTCCTCATCGCCCGCCGCCTTGCGCGCAACCTGGTCGCGAAAGCGCTGCGCCTGGTCTTCCGGGTCGTTGAGCTCGGAGAAGCCGTTCGCGAGCTCGCGCCCGCCGATGAAGAACTCCCAGCGATCGGTGATGAAGGGATCGCGGTCGTTGCGGCGGGAGAGCGGCGAGACCTCGGCCGGGTAGGCGTAAGCAAACGTGGGCTGCTCGAGCGTGTGCTCGCCGGTCTTCTCGAAGATCTCGATCTGCAGCTTCCCCGCTCCATCGCCGCTCTGATAGGGGATTTTGAGGCGCTCGCAGACCTGACGCAGGTAGGGCACATCGCGCAGTCGCGCGGCATCGAGCCCGGGATTGTGAGCGCGAATGATCTCCTCGATCGAAAGCCGCGCGAAGGGCTTCGACAGGTCGAATTCCCGGCCCTGGTAGCGCACCTGGCGGGTACCGAGGATGCTGTCCGCCAGTCCCTGGAAGAGCGTCTGCACCATGTCCATGAGGTCGCGATAGTCGGCGTACGCCTGGTAGAGCTCGAGCATCGTGAACTCGGGGTTGTGCTGCGTCGAGACGCCCTCGTTGCGAAAATTGCGGTTGATCTCATAGACGCGCTCGAAGCCGCCCACGGTCAGGCGCTTCAGGTAGAGCTCCGGCGCGATGCGCAGATACATGTCGGCATCGAGCGCATTGTGATGCGTCTTGAAGGGGCGGGCCGCCGCTCCGCCGGGGATCGGCTGCAGCATCGGCGTCTCGACCTCGAGAAAGCCGCGCTCGTCGAGAAAGCGGCGCAGGTAGCGCACGATCCGGGTGCGCGTCTCGAACACACGCCGGCTGTGCTCGTTCATGATGAGATCCACGTAGCGGCGCCGGTACCTGAGCTCGGTGTCGGCGATGCCGTGCCACTTGTCCGGGAGCGGACGGAGCGATTTGGTGATGAGCACCAGCCGCTCGACGCGCACCGAGAGCTCGCCGGTCTTGGTTTTGAAGAGCACGCCCTGCGCGCCCACGATATCGCCGACGTCCCAGCTCTTGAACTCCTCGTACACCGCGCCGAGCGCATCCCGCTGCAAGAAGATCTGGATCTCCCCGCTCCCGTCCTCGAGCTTGGCGAAGCTTGCCTTGCCCATCACGCGCTTCGCCCGCATGCGGCCGGCGACCGTGACGTTGATCGCCTCGCGCTCGAGCTCCTCGTTGCTCTTGCCCGAGTGCGCCGCGATGAGCTCCGCGGCCAACGCGGTGCGCCTGAAGTCGTTGGGAAAGGGCTGGCCGCGCTCGCGCAGGCGCGCGAGCTTCGCGCGCCGCTCGGCAATCAGATGGTTGTCATCATCCTCGCTCATGCGCCCGCTCGCTCATGCGCCCGCTCGCTCATGCGCCTGCTCGCCGAGGCCGCCCGCTCTCTCATGCCCGTCGCGCATCCCGTCATAATCCCTGCTTGAGGCTCGCCTGCATGAACGGGTCGAGATCTCCGTCGAGCACCGAGGTCGTGTTGCCGATCTCCACCCCGGTTCTGAGGTCCTTGATGCGCGACTGGTCGAGCACGTAGCTTCGGATCTGATTGCCCCAGCTCACGTCCGACTTCGAATCCTCGAGCACCTTCGCCGCGGCATTGCGCTTGTTGAACTCGAGCTCGTAAAGCTTCGCCTTCAGCATCTTCATGGCGGTCGAGCGGTTCTTGTGCTGGCTGCGCTCGCTCTGGCAGGCCACCACGATTCCGGTGGGAACGTGGGTGATGCGCACCGCCGATTCGGTCTTGTTGACGTGCTGCCCGCCCGCCCCGCTCGATCGATACACATCCGTGCGCAGATCCGCAGGGTTGATCTCGATGTCGATGTCATCGTCCACCTCCGGTGAGACGAACACGGAGGCGAAGGAGGTGTGGCGCCGGTTGCCCGAATCGAACGGCGACTTGCGCACGAGACGGTGCACACCGGTCTCCGTGCGCAGCCAGCCGTAGGCGTAATCACCCATCATCTGGATGGTCGCGCCCTTGATTCCGGCCACCTCGCCCGCGCTCTGATCGATGATCTCGGTCTTGATGCCGTGCCGGTCCGCCCACTTGAGGTACATGCGCATGAGCATCTGCGCCCAGTCTTGCGCCTCGGTGCCGCCCGCCCCCGCCTGGATGTCGAGAAAGGCGTTATGCGAGTCCATGGGGCCGGGGAACATGCGCTGGAATTCCAGCTGCTCGACCTCGTGCGCGAGCGTCGAGGCGTCGCGCTCGATCTCGGCGCTCGCCTGCAGATCGTTCTCCGCCGCCGCCACCTCGAGCAGCTCGCGCGCATCGCGCAGCCCGCCGGTGAGATGATCGAGCGAGCCCACCACCTGCTCGAGCTTGGCGCGCTCGCGACCGAGCTCCTGAGCTCGCTCGGCGTTGCTCCAGATGCCGGGCTGCTCGAGCTCGCGCGTTACCTCCTGCAGGCGTTCGTGCTTTTCATCGTACTCAAAGATACCTCCTCAGCGAGTCGGTACGCTCTTCGAGATCGGCGATGTATCGCTTCAATTGATTGATTTCCATGTGAGCACTTTAGCACGGCCGCGCCCGATCACTGGCGCGACGGGCACTCACGCAACGGGCGGTCACGCGCGACGGAGGATCACGATCACCCGGGACGGCCTGCTCCCCCCTAGAGCAGCGCGAGGTGCTGGCAGTTGAGCTGCGCGCGTTCCAGGCCCTCGTACTCGTTGACCTCGAGGCGATAGCCGACGTGCACCTCCGCGCCCGGCGCGGGCGGCTCGGGGAGGCCCTCGCCCTCACCCTCGAGAAAGCCGAAGTAGATCGCATCGAGCGCGAGCAGGCCGGTTGCGTAGCGCCCGTCGCCCGCCCGTGGCAGCAGGCGCAGCTTCAGATGCCGGTCGGAGAGCACGCGCCGCTCGGCCACCCGGAACGCGCCGTCGAACACGGGCTCGGGAAATCCCGCACCCCACGGCCCCGCCCGCTGCAACAGCCGCGCGGTCTCGACCGAGAGCTGCGCGGGCTCGAGCTCACCGTCTGAGAGCAGTATCCCCGCGAGCGCCGCGCCCTCGGCGCGCGCCGCGATCGCGGCGGCGAATGCTTCGCGAAACTCCTCGAAGCGCGCCCGCTCGAGGGTGAGGCCCGCCGCCATCGCATGGCCGCCGAAGCGGCGCACGAGGCCGGGATGGCGCGTCGCGATCTCCTCGAGCACGTCGCGGATGTGGATGCCGTCGACCGAGCGCGCCGAGCCGCGCAGCGCATCGCCCTCATCGCGGGCGAAGGCGATCACCGGGCGGTGCACCCGCTCCTTCACCCGCCCAGCGACCAGGCCAACGACGCCTTGGTGCCAGGTCTCGTCGAACAGACAAAGCCCCAGGAAATCGCCGCCCTGCGGCTCGAGGCGCACCCGCGCGAGCAGCTCGAGTGCCTCGCGCTGCATCTTGAGCTCGATCTCGCGTCGTGCCTGGTTGAGCTCGGAGAGCTCGCGGGCGAGCTGCCGCGCCTCGCCGGCATCGTCCGTGATGAGGCAGCGGATCCCGATGCTCATGTCGGCGAGGCGCCCGGCCGCGTTCACCCGCGGCGCGAGCGCGAAGGCGAGATCCGCCACCTCGAGCCTCTCGAGGTCGCGTTTCGAGTGCTCGGCGAGCGCGCGCAGGCCGGGCACGCAGCGCCCGGCGCGCATGCGCTTCAGGCCCTGCGCCACCAGGATCCGGTTGTTGCGATCGAGCGGCACCAGGTCGGCGACCGTGCCGAGCGCGACCAGGTCCAGGAGATCCGCCGCCCGGAACTCGCGCGGCTCGAGCGCGCGGGCGAGCGCTGCGATGAGATAGAAGGCCACCCCGACGCCGCACAGCGCGCGGCTGCCGAAGCGGCTGCCGGGGATGTTCGGGTTGATGAGCGCCTGCGCCGCCGGCAGCTGCGGGCCCGGCAGGTGGTGGTCGGTGATCAGGACGGGAATGCCGCGTGCGCGCGCCGCCGCCACGCCCTCGAGGCTCGAGATTCCATTGTCCACCGTGACGATGAGGCTCGGCTCGCTCATCGCCGCGAGCGAGACGATCTCGGGCGTGAGCCCGTAGCCGAGCTTGAAGCGGTCCGGCACCAGAAACTCGACGCGCGCAAATCCGAGCGCGCGCAGCGCCCGCACCAGGAGCGCACTGCCCGTGGCGCCATCGGCATCGAAGTCTCCGACGATCAGAATGTGCCCGTCGCGCCGGTGCTCGAGGAGCAGCTCGACCCCCGCCGGCACGCCCTCGAGCGAGTTCACCGGCAACAACCGATCGAGGGTGAGCGCGAGCTCATCCGCATGCCGCACGCCGCGCGATGCATAGATGCGCTTGAGGAGCGGCGGCAGCGCCTCACCGAGCTCGGCCGTCTCGAGCGCGCCGCGCCTGCGAATCTCACGCATCATGCGGGCTCCTCATCGCTCGAAGGCTCCATCCACCAGGGATGCGCGCGTCGCCACAGCCGATAGGAGCCGAGACGCCCGAGGCGGTGGGTGCGAGATCCGAGCGACAGCTCGAGCCGCTCGAGCCGCCCGGCACGCAGATCCGCGAGCGCGGGCACGAGCCAGTCGCGCTCGAGGATCGCATAGGACCCCTCGCCCGGGGGCGTCGCACTCACGATGATTCCCGAGCGCGCATCGCGTGGATACCGCTCGCGCGGCGCGTAGGCGCCGAACAGCGGATCATCGCCGTGCGACCACAGATCGAGCGGCGGCAGGGGCTCATCGCCGCGCGCCCCACCCCAGAGCCACAGGCCGCCGATCGCCGGCTCATCGCGAGCGCGGCGCGCATCGTTCAAGGGGTGATCGTGCAGCCAGATCTCGGTCTCGCTCATGAGCGCACGCAACGAGGCCCCGGCGGCCCCTTGCGGCAGATGGGCGAGGATATCGCGTCCGATGATCGTCGCGGGGTCGGTGGTGAGCGGCGGCGGCGCACCGCGGGAGGATGCCTCGATCAGGCAGAGCAGCCGTTGGCCGCGCCCGCGCACCAGCCGCGCGCCGCCCGCGCTGAAAGCGCGGTTGAACTCGCTCGCGAGCCAATCCGCTTCCTGAGCGCTGAGCGGGAGAAGACCATCCTCGGCAAGACTCACCCCCCGCATCCCCGCGATGAGGTTCACGGGGCTCGCGAGCATCAGCCAGCCCGCGCCGAGCGCCGAGCGGGCGCTCGCCTCGCTCTCCGCCGTCGCGCTGCGCTCGCGCGCGCCGCACGCGACCCCCGGAAACTCGGTGCCGGGCGCGAGCATGCGCCAGGCGTGAGCGCGCCAGTCCTCGACCGCGCCCGTGGAAGCGCCGCGGGCCAGCAGTCGCTCGAGGAGCGGCGCGCGCATCGCGCCTTCGCGCGGGCGCGCGCCGAAACGAAAGTACACAATGGCCAAGAGTCATCCCGAGGCTATTCTCGATATTCTAGAGAGCATGCGCTTCACACGAGACACCAGCACCGCCCTGTACCTGCCGCGCGCATACCGCCCGGGCGAGATCACGATCAACGAGACCTGTTACCGGACCCCCGTGATCATCAGCGCGAGCGCACTCGAGGCCGGACCTGCGATCGGGGAGGCCGCCTCGCTTCTCGAGTCGCACGCCGCGCCCGTGCTCGCGCTCGACCCCGAGGTCGTGCTGCTCGGCACCGGCGCGCAGCATACCTTCCCACCCGCCGTGTTCGGCGCGCAATTCTTGAAGAAGAGCATTGGATTCGAGGCGATGAGCACGGCGGCGGCCTGCCGCACCTTCAGCGTGCTCGTGAGCGAGCAGCGCCGGGTCGTTGCGCTGCTCCTCCCCTAGGGGAGGCGTGATCGGGGGAATCGAAATCTCAAGCGGGAGAAAATGGCGGGGCGCTGGCGATATGATTGTCTTGGTTGGAGAATTGTTCTACTTCTCGTTGATCTTATTCTAGTTTTGTTCTTCCGCATCTCATCGTAAGCGCCCCGCGGAATGGACTTCCCTAAACGAGGCTCAGTAAAACACAGCAATCGCACGGCCGCAAGAACGCGCGCTGGCCACCGCTCCTGTCGGGATTGCTTCGTCCCGTGTTAATTATTTTATTGATTTTCATATAGTTAACATCTAAACATCGAGCATATCTGAAGATCGATTCGCGACCGCGACGCCGCTATCGCTGCACGCCGGAGAGCAGCGGCACGAAACTCACGGCGCCCAACGCCTCGCGCTGCACGCGCGTCTCGGTCTTGGTGTAGCGCGTGAGCTCCTGCCGGCCCTCGGGTCCCACCGGCGCGATGAGCCGGCCGCCGACGGCGAGCTGATCGAAGAGCGCTTGCGGTACGGCGTGCGGCGCCGCGGTCACCAGAATGCCCTCGAACGGCGCGCGCGCGGCCCAGCCCACGTTGCCGTCGTCATGACGGAAGCGCACGTTGCGGATCTTGAGCTCGCGCAATGCCCGCCGCGCGCGCGCGACGAGGCTCGCGATCCGCTCGATGGTGTAGATCTCGCCGACCAGAGGCGCGAGCACGGCGGACTGATAGCCGCACCCCGTGCCGATCTCGAGCACCTTGGGCACCGGGCCCGCAGCGAGCAACGCTTCGGTCATGCGCGCGACGACATAGGGCTGCGAGATCGTCTGCCCGAAGCCGATCGGCAACGCGGTGTCCTCGTAGGCGCGCGACGCGAGCGCCTCGTCGACGAACAGATGCCGGGGGACGTTGCGGATGCGATCGAGCACTCGCATGTCCTTGATGCCCTGATCCTTGAGCCGCTGCACCAGGCGCTCGCGGGTGCGCGCCGAGGTCATACCAATACCGCCGAGACGCGGGCCTTCCATGGAGTGGCTACTCAAGCTTCAACCACCGCTGCAGCTCGGACAGGGCAGCATGGCGCGTCAGATCGATCTGCAGCGGCGTGATCGAGGCATAGCCGGCCGCGATGGCCTCGAAGTCGGTGCCCGGTCCCGCATCCGCCCCGCCCCCGGAAGGTCCGATCCAGTAGACATTGCGGCCACGCGGGTCCTTCGCGCGCACGATGGGCTCGCTGCGATGCCTCGCCCCGAGGCGGGTCACCCGCACCCCGCGCAATCCACCTTCGGGCAGGTCCGGCACGTTGACGTTGAGGATCATGGGGCCTTGCAAGGGCTCGACGCGCATGCGCTGCACCAGATCGGCCGCGATGCGCGCCGCGCTTGCAAAATTGCGCGGACTGCCGGGCTCGATGCAGAGGGAGACCGCGATGGCCGGCAGCCCGAGGAAGCGACCCTCGATCGCGGCCGCGACGGTTCCCGAGTACAGGGTGTCATCGCCGAGATTGGCTCCATCGTTCACCCCCGAGACGACGATGTCGTGCTCGAAGTCGAACAATCCGGAAATCGCCAGGTGCACGCAATCGGTGGGCGTGCCGTTCACGTAGTAACTATCGGCGTCGTACTTGAAGGCGCGCACCGGCACATCGAGCGTGAGCGAATTGCTCGCCCCGCTGCGGTTGCGATCGGGCGCCACCACGGTCACCTGCCCCAAGGGGAGGATCGCGCGGCGCAGCTCCTCGAGTCCGGGAGCACGGTAGCCGTCATCGTTCGAAAGCAGGATCTTCACGAGAGTTGGGAGCGAGCCTGAAGCTGGCGCGTTGCGACGCCGCGACTATACTGGAAGCTCCTCGAGTTGGGGATAGCGGATCAATCACATGTCGCGACGAGGGCCGAGGGAGCGCGGGCCGGAACCGAAAACTCGCGCCGCGACGCCGATTCGAGTTGACAAGCCCGTGAGCCCGGCTGCGGTCGACGACGCGGGGGCTTTTCGCGAAGCGGTGCGCGATGTGAGGCCGCTCGAGCCCCAAGGACACGTTCTCATCGAGGACGCTGCCGGCGCATCGCAGGCGCTGCATCGCGCCGCGCGTGCGCACGCCCGCCACGTGACTCGAAGCTCGGCGCGGCGCGCGGCCGCGGCCCGGCTCGAGGAGCCTGCGGTCGGCTCCGAGGAAATCGTCGCCGGCAGCGAGCCGCTGGTCTTTCGCCGCCCCGGGGTGCGCGATCAGGTGATGCGCAAGCTCCGCCGTGGGTTCTTTGCGATTGACGATGAGCTCGATCTGCACGGACTCAACCAGGCCGCGGCGCGCGATCTGCTCGGCGAGTTCATCGCGAATCAACGGGCCGCAGGGCACCGCTGCGTGCGCATCATCCACGGCAAGGGGTATCGCTCCGGTGCGCGCGGACCGATCCTCAAGATCCTCGTCAACGGCTGGCTCAAGCGTCACCTTGACGTGCTCGCCTTTTGCTCGGCGCGCGAGATCGACGGGGGCACGGGCGCGGTGTACGTGCTATTGCGCACCTGAGCGCCGCCCGAGCACCGAGTACCGAGCACCCGAGCGGCCCCACGACCGAGCGAGCCGCTCTAGCCCTCGAGCATCACCGTCGCGAGCGCCGCGAGCCCCTCGCCGCGGCCGAGGAATCCGAGCTGCTCGGTGGTGGTCGCCTTGACGTTGATGCAGGCCGCCTCGACGCCGAGGTCGGCCGCGAGGTTTGCGACCATGGCGGTGCGATGCCGAGCGATGCGCGGTGCCTCGGCGAGCACCGTGACATCGGCGTTGCGCAGCGCGTAGCCCGCGGCGCGCATCTTCGCGGCGACCTCGCGCAGGAACAGACGGCTGTCGGCACCGCGATAGCGCGGGTCGGTGTCGGGAAAGTGCTGGCCGATATCGCCGAGCGCGAGCCCTCCGAGGATCGCATCGCAGAGCGCATGGATGATCACATCGCCGTCGGAGTGCGCGACGATGCCGCGCGCATGCGCGATGCGCACTCCGCCGAGCATGACGTGATCGCCTTCACCGAAGGCGTGCACATCGCAGCCCTGCCCGATCCGCATGCGGCCTGCACCGCCTCCGCGCAGCACGACTTCCGCCACGGTGAGATCCTCCGCCCGGGTTACTTTGATGTTGAGAGGCGATCCGGGCACGAGCACGGCGCGCACCCCGCGCCGCTCCATGGCCTGGGACTCATCGGTGACCGCCACGCCCTCCTCGGCCGCGGCAATGAGCGCCGCGCGCAGCTCACCCAGGCGAAACGCCTGCGGCGTGAGCGCACGCCACAGCCCCGATCGATCGACGGTCGCGGCCACGGCACCGCCCTGCTCGCGCTTGACGGTATCGACGAGCGGTGCCGCGAGCACCACGCCCGGCGCGCCGGCCGCGAGCGCGGCGCTGAGCGCGCGCACCTCCTCGAGGGTGAGGCAGGGACGCGCCGCATCGTGCACCAGCACGAAATCCTCCGATGCGGCGCGCGGCACGAGATACTCGAGCGCGCGCAGCACCGACTCCTGCCGCGAGCCCCCACCGCTCGTCACGTGCAGCCGTGCATCGCCCAGCGAGGCGATGAGCGCGGCGCCGTGTGCATCGCCCGGGCGCAGCGCAATGACGATCGCCTCGATGGCGGGCTCACTGCGCAGCGCGCGCAGCGACCACTCGAGCACTGTGGCGCCGGCGAGCGGTGCGTATTGCTTGGGAAGTGCGGCGGCGCCCTCGGCCGCGAAGCGCTCACCGCGGCCTGCGGCCGGCACCACCGCGAAGAGGCGGCGCGCTGCGGAGCGCGCGCTCACCGCGCTCTGAGCTGCCCGCTCACTGCGCGCGGGCGGTCATGGCGCCGTGTCGCACACTCTGCGGCGCGCTCGGCAGCACGCTCGGTGTCGGCGGCCCGGCGGTGACCACCTGATAGAACGTCTCGTTGCTGCCCACCATGCCGAGCTCGCTGCGGGCGCGCTCCTCGAGTGCGGTGAGGCCGACCTTGAGGTCATTGACCTCCGCGGCGAGACGGCGATTGCGCTCACGGCTCTCGAGGTTCTGCGCGCGTTGTGCGGCAACGGCAGCCTGCAAACGCCACACCTCGCGCATGCCCTGATCGGAGAGCCAGAGCCGCACCTGGAGCAGCACCAGGCAGATCGCAAGAACAGAGAGGAAAAACCTCATACGGTCAGAAGCTTAGCACAGTTTCTTGAGAAATTGGAACGAGCGGTCCTCAGGTGCTGATCGGCACCGACAGGGCGGAGCGGCCCGCATAGCGCGCGCGTGCGCCGAGCTCGCCCTCGATCCTCAGGAGCTGGTTGTACTTGGCGATGCGATCGGAGCGCGACATCGAGCCCGTCTTGATCTGCGTCGCGCTGGTCGCGGCGGCGAGGTCCGCGATCGTCGCATCCTCGGTCTCGCCCGAGCGATGCGAGACGATGGCGGCGTAGCGCGCCCTGGCCGCCATGTCGATTGCGGCCAAGGTCTCGGTGAGCGTGCCGATCTGGTTGGGCTTGATGAGGATCGCGTTCGCGATGTGCTGCTCGATGCCGCGGGCAAAGATGCGGGTGTTGGTGACGAACACATCATCGCCCACGAGCTGCAGCTTCTTGCCGAGCTTCTCGGTGAGCACGCGCCAGCCGTCCCAGTCTCCCTCGCTCATGCCGTCCTCGATGGTGACGATCGGATAGCGCGCGGCGAGGCCTGCGAGGTAATCGGCAAAGCCGGCGGCATCGAAGCTGCGCTTCTCGGAGGCGAGCTCGTAGCGGCCGTCCTTGTAGAGCTCGTTGCTCGCCACGTCGAGCCCGAGGTAGATGTCGCGCCCGGCGCGATAGCCCGCCTTCTCGATCGCCTCCATGATGGTCGCGAGCGCCGCCTCGTTCGAGGGCAGGTCGGGCGCGAAGCCTCCCTCATCGCCCACGGCGGTCGACAGACCGCGACCGTGCAGCACCTTCTTCAGGCTATGAAAGACCTCCGCGCCATAGCGCACCGCCTCGGAGAGCGACGGCGCCCCGAGGGGCAGGATCATGAATTCCTGAATGTCGACGCTGTTGTCCGCGTGCGCTCCCCCGTTGATGATGTTCATCATCGGCGCCGGCAGCGTGAGATCACCCGCTCCGCCGAGATAGCGATACAGGCCTACTTTGCGATCCGCCGCCGCGGCATGGGCGGTCGCGAGCGAGACGGCGAGAATCGCATTCGCGCCGAGCCGTGACTTGTTCTCGGTCGCATCGGCGGCGATGAGCTTGGCATCGACGCCCGCCTGATCGTCCGCCTCGCTGCCGAGCACCGCGCTCTTGAGCGCCCCGTTCACGTTCTCGACCGCCTTGCGCACGCCCTTGCCGAGAAAGCGTTTCGGATCCCCATCGCGCAGCTCCACCGCTTCGCGCGAGCCGGTGGATGCGCCTGAGGGCACGGCGGCGCGGCCGCGCGCGCCGGAGGCGAGCACGACGTCCGCCTCGACGGTCGGATTACCCCGCGAGTCGATGATCTCGCGTCCCGTGACCTCGGTGATTCGGCTCATAAAGGATGCCCCTCGAGCAAAGTTTCTTCGAACGGTTTTCGCTTCACGGCCGCATCGATCTCGATGAGCGTCGAGAGGAGCGGGCCCATGCGATCGAGCGGCCAGGCGTTCGGGCCGTCGGAGAGCGCGCGCGCCGGATCGGGATGCGTTTCCATGAACAGGCCCGAGATACCGGCCGCGACCGCGGCGCGCGCGAGCACGGGCACGAACTCGCGCTGTCCGCCCGAGACGCTGCCCTGCCCTCCCGGGAGCTGCACCGAGTGCGTGGCGTCGAACACGACCGGGCAGCCGGTCGAGCGCATCACCGCGAGCGAGCGCATGTCCGAGACCAGATTGTTGTAGCCGAAGGAGAAGCCCCGCTCGCACACCAGGATCTGGGTGTTGCCGGTGGAGCGGGCCTTGTCGACGACGTTCTGCATTTCCCAGGGACTCAGGAACTGGCCCTTCTTGATGTTGACCGGCTTGCCGCAGGAGGCCGCCGCGACGATGAAATTGGTCTGCCGGCAGAGGAACGCCGGGGTCTGCAGCACGTCGACCACCTGCGCGACCTCATCGAGCGGGGTGTCCTCGTGCACATCGGTGAGCACCGGGACGCCGATCTGCTTTCGCACCCGCGCGAGCGTCTCGAGGCCCGCCTCGAGCCCCGGGCCGCGAAAGCTCGAGCGCGAGGAGCGGTTCGCCTTGTCGAAGGAGGCCTTGAAGATGAAGGGGATGCCGAGCGTTGCCGTCATCGCCTGCAACCGCCCCGCGACCTCGAGCACGAGCGCTTCGCTCTCGATGACGCACGGGCCCGCGATCAGGAAAAAAGGACGGTCCGCGCCCACCTCGAAGGAGAGGAGCTTCATGCCGCTGCGCGCTGTCAGGCCGTGGCGACGCCGGGCCGCTGCGCCGCCCGGTACGCGCGGGCGGCACGCACGAAGCCCGAGAACAGCGGATGGCCATCGCGCGGCGTCGAGGTGAACTCCGGGTGAAACTGGCTCGCGACGAACCACGGGTGACCCTTGAGCTCGATGAACTCGACCAGACCGTCGGCGGAGAAGCCGGAGAACGCGAGACCGGCGTTGCGCATGTCCTCGAGGTAGTGGTTGTTGAACTCGTAGCGGTGACGATGGCGCTCGAAAATCGACTCGCGCCCGTAGATCGAGTGCGCGAGCGAGCCCGGCACGAGCCGCACCTCCTGAGCGCCGAGGCGCATCGTGCCGCCGAGATCGGAGCGCTCGTCGCGCACCTGCTGGCCGCGCGCCAGGTCCTGCCATTCGGTGATGAGGGCGATGACCGGATGATGGGTCGCACGGTCGAACTCGGTGCTGTTGGCGCTCTTCAGTCCGAGCACGTTGCGCGAGAACTCGACGATGGCGAGCTGCATTCCCAGGCAGATGCCGAGGTAGGGAATGCGGTTCTCGCGCGCGAAGCGGATCGCCTGGATCTTGCCCTCGATGCCGCGATCGCCGAAGCCGCCGGGCACGAGGATGGCGTCCATGCCCTCGAGCATGCCGGGACCCGAGCGCTCCACGTCCTGGGACTCGAAGTAATGGATGTTGACACGAGTGCGCGTCTTGATGCCCCCGTGCATCAGCGCCTCGTTGAGCGAGATGTAGGAGTCGCGGATCTGCACGTATTTGCCGACCATGCCGATGTCGACCACGGCCTCGGGGTTCTGCTTCGCCGCCACCACCGAGCGCCACTCGGACAGATCGCTCGCCGGGGCGTCGAGCCTGAGCTTGTCGACCACGATGTCGTCGAGGTCCTGCTCGTGCAGCAGGAGCGGGATCTTGTAGATGTCGTCGGCGTCGACCGCCGAGATCACCGCCCGCTCCTCGACGTTCGTGAACAGCGCGATCTTGCGCCGCTGCTCGTCGGGGAGCGTGTCTGCGCAGCGACACAGCAGGATGTCGGGCTGGATGCCAATGCCGCGCAGCTCCTTCACCGAGTGCTGGGTCGGCTTGGTCTTGATCTCGCCCGAGCCGCCCACGATCGGCACGAGCGTGAGATGCATGTAGAGCACGTGATTGCGCCCGAGCTCGACGCCCATCTGGCGGATCGCCTCGAGAAAGGGGAGCGATTCGATGTCGCCGACCGTACCGCCGATCTCGACCATGCACACATCGCAATTGCCGGCGCCCAGGCGGATGCGGTACTTGATCTCATCGGTGATGTGCGGAATGACCTGCACGGTCGCACCGAGATAATCTCCGCGCCGCTCCTTGGCGATCACCCGCTCGTAGATTCGTCCGGTGGTGAAGTTGCTGTTGCGGCCGGTGGTCGTGCGCACGAAGCGCTCATAGTGTCCGAGGTCGAGATCGGTCTCGGTGCCATCCGCGGTGACGAACACCTCGCCGTGCTGGAACGGGCTCATGGTGCCCGGATCGACGTTGATGTAGGGATCGAGCTTGACCATGCTGATCTTGAGGCCACGCGCCTCGAGAATGGCCCCGAGCGAGGCCGACGCGATGCCCTTGCCGAGCGAGGAAACCACGCCGCCGGTCACGAACACGAATCGACTCATGGATCACCGCCGTTCAATGCACTTCAGGTCCCTGACCATCAGCGACCTGATACATCGTCCCAAGGGAAGTTGTTGGAAATCGACGGGAGTCCAGAGTACCAGATCGGTCCGCGGCCGACAATCGAAGCGCGCGCACCTCGCGCCGCGCGCACTGAACACTCGAGCGGTGCCGGCTCGAGCGGCGCCGGCGAGCGCGCGCGAGCGATCACTGCAGGCGCGGCGCGTTCTCCCAGCGGCACACGAGGCCGGGCGCGTCGGGCGCGACGCGCAAGTCCGCGTTGTGCCACAGATCGCCGACCGCGATGAGCGTTCGGTGCGCATACACGAACGGCAGCGCATCGCGCATCCAGGGCACGATCCCCCATGCCTGACACAGCTCGCGCGCGCTGCGCGTGCGCCCGCCGCGCGCGATCCGCAGCCGCTCGTTGCCTTCACGGCGGCGCACCTCGAGCGGGAGGCGCAGGCGCGCCGGATCGAGCCCGCCGAGCGCCTCCTCGAAGCGCAGGCGTCCGAGTCCGTGCGGCAGCTCGAGCGCAGCACCTGTGGCACCGCGCGCAGCACCCGCCCCCGACGCGGTGGCTACCGACCCAGGGCCCAGCGAGGCGGCGTCCTCGAAGGCCGGCCAGGCGAGCGGCTCCTCGAGTCGGGGTGGGCAGGCGGGGGTGAGAAACAGCCGGTCGCGATAGCGGCGCAGCGCGTGCTCCTCCCAGGCCACCGCGGGCACCTGGTCCGCGCCGGCCGCGAGCATTTGCCGCAGTGCCTCGCGCAGGCGCGCGCTCGAGGGCAGACGCACCCCCGCGGCGGCGATCCACTGCCGCAGCGCATGCAGCTGCTCGAGCTCATCGAGCCCCCGCAGCGCCTGGAGGCTCAGCGCCTCACCGTCGCGCGCGCGGCTGACGATCGCAGCGGCCTTCGTCTCGATCAGGGCCTCGGCCGCGGCGAGATGGGCGGCGCTGCGCGCGAGCGCCTTGGCCGCCCCGGGCCAGCGCGTCTCGATCGCCGGCCAGAGTGCGCTGCGCAGGTATGCACGCTCGAAGCGCGGGTCCGTGTTCATGGGATCCCGGAAGGGGGAGAGCTGCTGATCGCGGACGAACTGCTCGAGGGCCGCATGGCCGACTTCGAGCAGCGGTCGAATATGCCACCCCGGGCCGAGCCGCCGCCGCATCGGCATGCCCGCCAGTCCCCTGGGACCGGCCCCGCGCAACAGCTGCAGCAGCACCGTCTCGGCCTGATCCTGCTGATGATGCGCGGTGAGCAGGCACTCGTGCGCCCGCAACTCGGCGCTCAGGCGGGCGTAGCGCACGTCCCGCGCCAGCGCCTCGACGGACCCTCCTCCCGTCCGCGGCACCTCGGCCTCAAGAATCGCGAGGGGCACCTCGAAGCGCTCGCAGAGCGCGGCGCTCGCGGCCCGCATCTGCGCGGCCGCGCACTGCAGCCCATGATCGACGTGCAGCGCGCGCACCGGCAGATTGCGCACGGTGCCGATCGGCAGCAGGCGCAAGGCGGCGAGCAGCGCGGCGGAGTCCGGGCCGCCGCTCAGCGCGACGGCGAGCGCGGTGGCCTCCTCGGGGAGCGCCTCCTCGAGCGCGCGCCGCAGGTCGGCGGGGCCGAAGCTCATGCGCGGCGCCTCGAGGGCGAGCGCAGCGCGGCGCGGATGCGGCGCGGCCGCTCGCTACGGGTCGCGAAACACACCGAAGGAGCGCAGACGCGCCTGGCGTGCATCGAGCAGCGTCGTGATGGGCTGGTTGCGCAGCTCGGAGAGGTGCTTGGAGATGCTCACCTTCATGCTCTCGGCCATCGCCTGCGGGTCGCGATGCGCGGCGCCGTGCGGCTCCTTCAGCACCTCATCGACGAGGCCAAGCTTCTTCAGGCGCTCGGCGGTGCCCCCCATCGCATCGGCGGACACCTCCTTCTTGTCGGTGCTCTTCCACAGGATCGAGGCGGAGGCCTCGGGGGAGATCACCGAATAGACGCTGAACTGCAGCATGACGAGGCGATCGCAGACGCCGATGGCGAGCGCGCCGCCCGAGCCGCCCTCGCCGATCACGATCGAGAGCACGGGTGCGGCGAGATGCGACATCTCGAAGAGGTTGCGCGCGATGGCCTCGCTCTGCCCGCGCTCCTCCGAGCCGATGCCGGGATAGGCGCCGGGCGTATCGATCAGCGTGATCACGGGAATGCGAAAGCGCTCGGCCAGGCGCATCAGCCGCAGCGCCTTGCGATAGCCTTCGGGCTTCGGCATGCCGTAGTTGCGCCGCACGCGCTCCTTGGTATCGCGGCCTTTCTGATGGCCGATCACCATCACGGGCGTGCCCTCGAAACGGGCGAGGCCGCCGACGATCGCGAGGTCATCCGAGTACATGCGATCGCCGTGCAGCTCCTGCCAGTCGGTAAAGATCATGGCCACGTAATCGAGGGTGTAGGGTCGCAGCGGGTGGCGGGCGAGCTGGGTGATCTGCCACGGCGAGAGGTTCGAGAAGATGCTGGTGGTGAGGGCGCGGCTCTTCGACTGCAGGCGCTGGATCTCCTCGGTGAGGTTGACGCTCGAATCGTTGCCGAGGTACTTGAGCTCCTCGATCTTCGCTTCGAGCTCGGCGATGGGTTGCTCGAACTCTAGAAAATTCAGCGCCATGAAGATGTTTCCTCGCCTCGAGACTCAACCCGGGCGCCGTACGTGAGGGACCATCCGTCGCGTCCCACCAGAGCGGTTAGTTTATCGAGTAACTCGCGCGACGCACGCACCGACCAGCTGTCGGCGAGATGCACGCGGCCGCTGTAATCGGCTCGCTGCACGACGACGCTCACCCCGCAGGGTCCTTTCAGATAGGGACGCAACAGCTCCTCGAGCCGGGAGAGCCCTGCGGGCCCATTGAATTCCTGCGGCCAGCGCAGCCACAGGCGCCGCGCGTAGCGCTCGCGGGCGCGATCGATGTCCATCAAGCTCTTGGCCTGCAGCCGCCAGGCCTCGATGAAATCGTCGAACCGCAAGGTGCCCTCGATGAGGACGATCGCATCCTTGACGATCAGGTCACGGTACTGCTGGTAGGTCTCCTCGTACAGACTCACTTCGATCCGGCCGGTGCGGTCGTCGAGGATCAGCGTGACGCGATTCGGCCGGCGGCGGATCTCGAGGATGAGACCTGCGAGGGTGGCGGGCTTGCCCTGGGAGTAGCCGCGCTCCCCGGCGGGCGCGACGGGGCGCGCGCCGCCGGCCTCGGCGAGGCGCGCGCTCACCAGGAATTTGAGGTCGGGCTCGTACGGGGTGATCGGATGGCCCGAGAGAAAGAGCCCGAGCGTCTCGCGCTCGCCGGCGAGGCGCTGCGCCTCGCTCCACTCGGGGATGGCAATCGGCGGGCGCTCGCTCTCGCCGCTCGGTGCAAGACCGAAGAGGTCGACCTGCCCCACGGCAAGCGCAAAGGAGTTCTGCTCACCGAGGTGCATGGCGCGCTCGAGCTCGGCGCTCAAGGTGGCGCGATTGGGGCCGAGCGCATCGAGGCTCCCGGAGCGGATGAGCGCCTCGAGCACGCGCTTGTTGACGCGCGCGAGGTCGATCCGCCGGCACAGATCGGTCAGGCTCTTGAAGGGGCCGCGGGCCTCGCGCTCCTCGATGATCGCCTGCACCGCCGAGGCGCCCACCCCCTTGATCGCCCCGAGCCCATACCGCAGGCTCGAGGGACCGGAGACCCGGAAGGCGTACACCGAGGCGTTGACGTCGGGCGGCAGCACCTCGAGCCCGAGGTCGAGGCATTCATCGCGCAGCGCGACCACCTTGTCGGTCTTGTCCATGTCCGCCGACAGCACCGCGGCCATGAAGGCCGCGGGGTAATGCGCCTTGAGCCAGGCGGTCTGATAGGACAGCAGCGCGTAGGCGGCGGAGTGCGACTTGTTGAAGCCGTAGCCCGCGAACTTCTCCATGAGGTCGAAGATGTGGGTGGCCTGCGACTCCGGCACGCCGCGCGCGACCGCGCCGCTCACGAACACGGAGCGCTGCTTCGCCATCTCCTCGGGCTTTTTCTTGCCCATCGCACGACGCAGCAGGTCGGCGCCGCCCAGGCTGTAGCCGGCGAGGATCTGCGCGATCTGCATCACCTGCTCCTGATACAGGATGACGCCGTAGGTGGCCTCGAGCACGGGCTTCAATTTCGGGTGCAGATAATCGATGGTCGCGCCGCTCGTGTCGTGCTTGCGCGCGATGAAGTCATCGACCATGCCCGACTGCAGCGGGCCGGGTCGGAACAGCGCGACCAGCGCGACGATGTCGCCGAAGCGGTCGGGCTGCAGGCGCCGGATCAGATCCTTGAGGCCCCGCGACTCGAGCTGGAACACCGCGGTGGTCTTGCTGCTCCTCAACAGCTCGAACGTCGCCGGGTCATCCATGGGGAGCGCACTCATCGAGAGCGGCTGCTCACCGCTCACTGCGCGCGCCGCGTTGATGTCGCGCACCGCCCAGTCGATCACGGTCAGGGTGCGCAAGCCGAGGAAATCGAACTTGACGAGCCCCGCCGCCTCGACGTCGTCCTTGTCGAACTGCGTGACGGGGGCGCTGCCGCCCTCTTCGCAGTAGAGCGGCGTGAAGTCGGTGAGCACGGAGGGCGCGATGACGACGCCGCCCGCATGGGTGCCGGCATTGCGCGCGAGCCCCTCGAGCGCGCGCGCGAGGTCGATGAGCTCGCGCACCTCCTGATCGGCGTGATAGAGGCGCCGCAGCTCCTCTTCCTGCTCGAGCGCCTTGTCGAGCGTCATGCCGATCTCGAAGGGAATGAGCTTCGCGATGCGGTCGACGTAACCGTAGTTGTGGCCAAGGACGCGGCCGACATCGCGCACCACGGCCTTTGCTGCCAGCGTACCGTAGGTGATGATCTGCGAGACCCGCTCGCGCCCGTACTTCTGCGCGACGTACTCGATCACGCGATCGCGACCTTCCATGCAGAAGTCGACGTCGAAGTCCGGCATCGAGACGCGCTCGGGGTTCAAGAAGCGCTCGAACAGCAGGTCGTGCTCGATGGGATCGAGGTCCGTGATGCCGAGCGCATAGGCAACGAGCGATCCGGCGCCCGAGCCGCGGCCGGGGCCGACCGGCACGCCGTGCTCGCGGGCCCAGCGGATGAAATCCGCGACGATGAGAAAGTAGCCGGCAAAGCCCATGCTGCAGATCACCTCGAGCTCGAGCTTGAGGCGCGCCCGATAGGCGTCCCGGTCGAGGCTCGCGGCGGGCGTCGCCGCCGGCGATGCGGCGGCCTCGGCACGGGCGCGCGCCACGGCCTCGGACGCCTCGATCCGAGCGGTGAGGCCCCGCTCGGCCTCCTCTCTCAGGAACTGCTCGGCGCTCGTTGCCGCGGGGGTCGGATAGGCCGGGAGCATCGAGGCACCGAGCTTGATCTCGAGCGAGCAGCGCCGCGCAATCTCGACGCTGTTCGCGAGAAGCTCGGGCACATCGCTGAACAGCGCCTGCATCTCGGCCGGCGTCTTGAGGTACTGCTCCTCGCTGTAGCGGCGCGGGCGGCTCGTGTCATCGAGCAACGTGCCCTCGTGAATGCAGACGCGCGCCTCGTGCGCCTCGAAATCCGCGCGCGCCAGGAACCGCACCTCGTTGGTGGCGACCGCCGGCACACCGAGCTCGGCCGCCAGGTGGAGCACCGCCTCGCCGTAGTGCTGCTCGCCCTGCCGCCCGGTGCGCGGCACCTCGAGGTAATAGCGATCGGCCGTGAGGGCACGCCACTCCTCGAGCCGCCGGCGCGCTTCCTCGAGCCGGCCGCGCGCGATCGCCTGTCCAATGTCCCCCTCCGGCCCGCCCGAGAGCACGATCAGGCCCTCGAGCTGCGCGGGCTCGAGCCAGCGCCGGTCGACCATCGCGAGGCCGCGCGAGCGGCCCTCGAGGTAGGAGCGCGTCACGAGCTGCGTGAGGCGACGGTAGCCCAAGAGGCTCTGACAGAGCACGGTGAGACGCGAAGGGGGCGTGCGCTCACCCGCCTCGCGGATCCACAGGTCGACGCCGATCACGGGTTTGACGCCGGCGGCGAGCGCCTCCTTGTAGAACTTCACCATCGCGAAGAGGTTGCTCTGGTCGGTGAGCGCGACGGCCGGCATGCGCGCGGCCGCCACCGCCGCCATGAGCGAAGGGATACGCACGATGCCGTCGCTCAAGGAATACTCGGTGTGCAGCTTCAAGTGAACGAAGGCGCTCACGGCTCCTCGATCCCCAGCAGCGCCTCGATCTCCTCATCCCACACGCCCTCGCCGGCCGCCTCGAGCGCGGCGAGGCGCGCCTCGACCGGGGAGAAGCTGCGCCGGTGCAGCGGACAGGGGCCGTGCTCCTCGAGCAGCCGGCGATGCTTGCGGGTCGCGTAGCCCTTGTGGCTGGCGAAAGCGTACTGCGGATAGACCTCATCCATCCGCCGCATGTAATGGTCACGCGCCGTCTTGGCCAGAATCGAGGCGGCGCTGATGGCGGGCTCGGTGGCATCACCGCCAATGATTGCTCGAGCGCTCAAGGGAGAGCCGAGTCCCTCGAGCCTCGGCAGGCGGTTGCCGTCGACGATGAGCCGGTGCGGGGTCACGGTCATGGCGAGCACGGCGCGGCGCATTGCGAGAAAAGTCGCATGCAGAATGTTGAGCGCATCGATCTCGGCCGGATCCGCCCAGCCGATGCCGAAACACAGGGCGCGGCGGCGGATGATGCCGTCGAGCTCGTTGCGCACCTCGGGCGCGAGCACCTTGGAGTCGGCGATGCCGGCGATGCGGGGCCCCGGCTTGAGGATCACCGCGGCCGCGACCACCGGGCCCGCGAGCGGACCGCGGCCGGCCTCATCGATGCCGGCGATGCGCACTCTCATTGGGCAGATCCGGGGGATGCGGTGGATGCGGGGGAGGCGGATTCACCGGGGTGCTGCGAGGCGGCGTGCAGCTCGAGCACCGCCTCGGCGGCGCGCCCGCTCGCATCACGCCTGAGGACGGTGTGCATTCGGGTGAATTCCTCTTCCAGGGCCGCGCGCGCGGCGCCGTCGGTCAGCCACCGGGCGAGCTCCGCGGCGATCGCCTCGGGGACGATCTGATCCTGAAAATACTCGCCGACGACGCGCCGCTCCGCAAGTAGGTTGGGCTGGGCGAAGAAAGGGGATTTCACCAGTTTCAGATGCTTGATCAGGGCGGCCGTGAGCGCGCCGAGGCGATACACCACCACCATCGGGCGCTTGCAGAGCGCCGCCTCGAGACTCGCGGTGCCGGAGGCAACGAGCGCGGCGTTCGAGGCGATGAGGGCGCTCTGCGCCTGGCCATCGATGAGCGTCACCGGGATCTGCGGCACCTGGCGGGCGAGGGTCGCGGCAAAGAGGGCGCGGGTCGCGGCGCTTGCGAGCGGCGCAATGAAGCGCACGTCAGGACGCTGCTTCGCGAGAGCCTTGACGGTCGCGGCGAAATCGCCCGCGAGTCGCGACACCTCGCCGCGGCGGCTTCCGGGCAGGAGCGCGACGATCGGCGCATTGGCCGGCAGCCCGAGCGCCCGGCGGGCGGCTTCCCGATCCACCGCAAGGGGGATCGCATCGGCGAGCGGATGGCCGACGAATTGCGCGCGCACGCCATGATCGAGGTAGAAGCGCTGCTCGAAGGGCAACAGGCACAGCACCAGGTCGACGGCGCGATGCATGTCGGCGACGCGTCGCTGGCGCCAGGCCCAGACCTGCGGGCTGACGTACTGCACGGTGGGGATCCCGGCGGCGCGCAGGTCGCGGGCGAGCCGCAGATTGAATTCGGGGGAATCGATGCCGATGAACACATCGGGCGGGTCTTTCAGAAAACGGTCGCGGATCTGATCCTTCAAGCGCTTGAGGCGCGGCAGCTCGCGCACCACTTCGAACAGCCCCATCACGGCGAGCGACTCGGCGGGCTCCCACACGGTGCAGCCGGCGGCCTGCATCTTCGGGCCCGCCACGCCGGCGCAGACGAGCTCATCGACCCGGGCGCGCAACGCCTCGATCAGGGCTGCCCCGAGCGTGTCTCCCGACGCCTCCCCCGCCACCAGTCCCACCCGCAGGCGCTTGGAGTTCGTCAACACCATGGAGGGGGCCTGCTTGCCGCTCGCGACGCCTGAGCTCTCGTTATCGAACAATGCTGCGGTTGCTGTTCTTGATGAACTCGACGAACGGGGCGATCTCCGCCTGCGTGCACGCCGCCTGCTCGAGCTGCGCGAGGGCCTCCTCGAGCTTCTGTCCCGAGCGGTACAGGATCCTGAAGGCCCGGCGAATGTTCTGGATCTGCTCGGCGTTGAAGCCGCGCCGCTTCAAGCCCTCGGAGTTCACGCTGTGCGGAACGGCCGGTCGGCCCACCGCCATCAGATAAGGCGGCACATCGCGCGTCACCATGGCGTTGTGCGCGAGGAAGGCGTGGGCCCCGATCTTGCAGAACTGATGCACGGCGGACAGCCCGCCCATGATGACCCAGTCGCCGAGATCGACGTGCCCGCCGAGCGTGGCGCAGTTCGCCATCACGATCTGATTGCCGAGCTGGCAGTCGTGGGCGACGTGCGAGTAAGCCATGAGCAGGTTGTCATCGCCGATGCGCGTCACTCCATGGCCGGTCACGGTGCCCCGGTTCACGGTCACCGACTCGCGGATCACGTTGCGATCGCCGATCTCGAGCCGGGTCGGCTCGCCCCGGTACTTCTTGTCCTGGGGCGCATCGCCGATCGAGGCGAATTGGTAGATGCGATTCTCCGCGCCGATGCGCGTCGGTCCGTTGATGACCACATGCGGTCCGATCCAGGTGCGAGACCCGATGACGACCTGGGCGCCGATCACGCTGAAAGGCCCGATCTCCACGTCCGCTGCGATCTCGGCCTGCGGCGAGACCACCGCGCGTGCATCGATCATCGGGCGGGACCCTTCGTTTCCGGCGCGACCATGATCTCGGCGGAGGCCACCTCCGCACCGCCCACTTCGGCCGTACACTCGAATTTCCAGATTCCCTTGAAGGAGCGTTTCAGCACCACCTTGAGCAGGAGCTGATCACCCGGCTCCACGGGCTTGCGGAAGCGCGCGTGGTCGATCGCGACGAAATAGAAGCGGGTCTCGGAGTCGGGTACGACCCCGGCGGTGAGGAAGGCGAGCACGCCGCACGTCTGGGCGAGCGCCTCGATGATGATCACGCCCGGCATGACGGGCCGGTGGGGAAAATGCCCCGTGAAGAACGGCTCGTTGAAGGTCACGTTCTTGATCGCGTGACAGTACTCGCCCGCCTGGCAGGCGAGCACCCGGTCGACCAGCAAGAAGGGATACCGGTGCGGCAACAGCCGCATGACCGCCTCGATATCGAGCTTCACAGGCTCCGCCATCAATGCTGCTCCTTTCCTTTCTCACCGAATTTTCGCAGATGCGCCACCATGCGCCGCCAGGCGCGGGTCGGCACCGTCGGCATGCCGCTCGAGTAGCTGCCGGCCGCGTGAATCGAGTGGCTCACGAGGCTGCAGCCGGTCACGACGACGTCGTCCGCGATGGTGAGGTGGCCGGCGAAGCCGACCATCCCACCGATCATGCAGCGCTGCCCCAGGACGGTGGAGCCCGAGATGCCGGTACAACCCGCAATGGCGGTGTGCGCGCCGATCACGACGTTGTGACCCACTTGGATCTGATTGTCCAGCTTGACGCCGTCCTCGATGACCGTGTCGTCGATGGCGCCGCGGTCGATGGTGGTGTTCGCGCCGATCTCGACATCATCGCCCACCCGCACGCTGCCGAGCTGGGGCACCTTCACCCAGCGCCCACGGTCGGGCGCGAAGCCGAACCCGTCCGAGCCGACCACCGCTCCGGCATGCAGCAGGCAGCGCGCGCCGATCTCGATGCCCGGATAGAGATGGACGCGTCCGACCAGACGCGAGTCGGCGCCGACGCGGGCGCCGCGCCCGAGGATGCAGGCCGGCCCGACGACCACACGCTCGCCGATTTCAACCTCCTCCTCGATGAGCGCGAGCGCACCGATCGCGGCGCTCGGCGCGACCCGCGCGCCCGGCGAGACGATGGCGCTCGGATGCACCCCGGGCTCGACGGCCGGCGGCGGGTGCAGGTGCGCGGCGATGCGCGCGTAGGCGAGATAGGGGTTGTCCGTGACGAGCGCGGCCGCCGGGCAGCTCTCGAGGTCGGCCGGTGCGAGCACCACGGCGCTCGCGCGCGTCGCGGCAAGCGCCCGCCGGTAGCGGGGGTTGGCCAGGAAGCTCAGGGCGCCGGGCTCAGCCTGCGCCAGCGTCGCAACGCGCGTGATGCGCAGTTCAGGCTCACCTCTGAGCTCGAGCCCGAAGCGGACCGCCAGCTCGCCGAGCAGCATCGAGCTCATCCAACAATCTTAGCGCGGCGCGGGAGGAAACGCCGGGCTTCCTGCGTGCCGAGGCGCTACTTCGGCGTGCTGGGCTTGGCGGGCGCGGCCGGCGCGGCCGCCGCGGGGATGGTTGCGGGCTTCGCGTTCAGCACGGCCAGTATGTTGCTCGTGATGTCATACGAAGGCTTCGCGAAGAACACACCCTCGCCCAGCACCAGGTCGAAGCCCTGCTGGGCCGCGTAGGTCTGGATCTCCTCGGCGATGAAGCGCTGCACACGGCCGAGCTCCTCGTTCCTGCGCGTATTGACGTCGTCCTGGTATTCGCCCGCCTTGCGCGAGAACTCGCGCTGCTGATCGCGCAGCGACTTCTCCGTCTTGACCCGATCGGGCTCGGACATCAGCGCGCCTTCCTTCTGCAGCTTCTCGTCCTTCGCCTTGAGATCGTTCTGCATCGAGGTGAGCTCACGCTCGCGCGGCCCGAACTCGTTCTTCAGAGTCTGCATCGCGCTCTTGGTCTGGGGAGCATCCTGCAGAAGCTTCTGGAAGCTGACGACGCCCACCTTCATTTCGGCGCTCGCCGTGGCACTCACGAACACGCACAGGAGGAGCCCTAGCCAGGGAATGCTGCGGTTGAAAGTCGACATGGTACTTTGGTACGAACCTCTGATGGTTGTAGGTCAAAAGGCCTGACCGATCGAAAACTGAAAGCGCTCCGTCTGATCGTTGAACTTCGTCGTGCTGCCCGGGAAGGCGTTCAACGGAATGCCGTACGAAAAACGGAACAATCCCAGGGGCGCAAGCCACTGGACCGCGATTCCGGTCGATCTCTTCAGGTCATTATATCTGAAATGATAATCGACCGGCGTCACATCGTCCTCGCCCAGGAACCTGACCTTGTTGCCGGTGTAGAAGACGTTGCCCATGTCGAAGAAGGCGCTTACCCGGGCGGCGCTCTTCCACTTATCCGGCACCGGAAAGAGCAGCTCCAGGCGGCTCACGATGCGGAAATTACCGCCGAAGGGGTTGCCGATTCCGATGTTGTCGCGCGGCCCCAGGGTGCTCTCCCGATAGCCGCGTACGCTGTCGGGACCGCCCGCGAAATAATTCAAATAGGGCGGCAGGTACGTCGTCTTGCCGAGCGCCGAGGCGTAGTCGACCTGCGCGTTGTACGACAGCAGCCACTTGCGCCAGATGGGCACGTACTGCAGGAACTGCAGGTTGAGCGCGTAGTAGCGCACCTCGCTCAAGGGCAGCGCGTAGCGCCCGGACACGGCGAGGTGAAAGCCGCGGTCGGCGAACAGGGCGCGGTTGCGCGTGTCGAAGTTCCAGCCCCCCGTGATCTCGTAGGTGTAGAAGTTCGTGCCGTACACGGTGTAGGGCGTATCGAGCGAGTTGATGATCCCGTCGCCGTTGGTGTCGTCCAGGTAGCTCGTGAACGTGTTGCCGTTGTGCTGCACCCAATCAATCGCCTGCTGGGCGCTGTAGCCCTGCGAGACCACGAGCTCGTTCTTGTTCGCTGCCGCACCGATCGAGAGGTACTGATACTCGGTGATCGGATAGGAGAGCGTCTCGGCGAGCGTCAATTGCTTGGTCGAGAACTTCGAGGCGGCGGCCACGAACTGCGTCACGTCGCGATAGGTGAGCGAGGTCGTGCGCGCGATGCCGTCGATGGTCGTGTACGGGTTGGTGTGCGCGAAGGTGTAGGTCTTGCTGTAGACGCCGGCATTCACCTCGAGCGCGATGCGCTCGCCGGTGCCCATGAAGTTGCTGTGCACGAAATTCGCATTGATCGAAAAGCGCTGCGCCTCGGAGTAGCCGATGCCGCCGCCGAACTGGCCGGGCAGGCCCTCCTTGATGTTGTAGTCGACATCGACCAGATCCGCGCTTCCCGCCACGGGCTTGGTCTCGAACTCCACCTTCTCGATGTAGGGGAGCCGCTGCAGGCGCTCCTTGGAGCGCTCGACAGCTGAATTCGACAGCCACCCGCCCTCGAGCTGACGCATCTCGCGGCGCAGGGTCTCGTCGTTGATGGCGCTGGTGTTGTTGAAATTGATGTGCCGCACGTACACGCGGTTGCCGGGCTCGATGAAGAAGGTGAGCGAGACGGTCTTCTTCTCGTTGTCGGGCGTCGGCACCGGGTCGATCTTCGAGAAGGCGTAGCCGTCGGCCCCGAGGCGATAGCTCATCGCCTCCTGCGAATTGGTGACCGCCTTGCGCGAGAAGATGTCGCCGGGGTGAATCTGCAGCAGCCGCTTGAGCTGCTCCTCGGGCACCACCATGGTGCCGGCAAGCTTGATCTCCGAGACGCGAAACACATCACCTTCGTTCACGTTGATGGTGATGTACATGTTGTCTTTCTCGGGTGCGATCGTCACCTGCGTCGACTCGATCTGGAAGTTGGCGTAGCCGCGGTCCATGTAGTAGGAGCGCAGCTTTTCCAGGTCGCCGGTGAGAGACTCACGCGAGTACCGGTCGTCCTGCTTGTACCAGGAGAGCCAGTTGGGCGTCTTCAGCTCGAAGGTCTGCAGGATGTCCTTTTCCTTGAACCTCGTGTCGCCCACGAGGTTGATCATCTCGATCTTGGCGCGCTTGCCCTCCTTGATGTCGATCACGACGTCGACCTTGTTGCCCGGCAGGTCCGTGACCTTGGTGTCGATGCGCACGGCATACTTGCCGCGGCTGAAGTACTGATCGGTGAGGTACTGCTTGACCTCATCGAGCACGGAGCGGTCGAAGGTCTTGCCCTGCGCAAGGCCGACGTTGCGCAGGCTCTTGGTGAGATCCTCGGTCTTGATGTCCTTGTTGCCCTTGATCTCGAACTTGCCGATCGAGGGCCGCTCGATCACGACGACGAGGAGCGTGTTGCCGTCGCGTCTGAGCTCGACGTCGCGGAAGAAGCCGGTCGCGTAGAGGGCGCGCATCGCCTCCTGGATGCGCTGCTCATCGAGATGATCGCCGATGTTGACCGGCAGGTAGTTGAAGACCGTGCCTTCGGAGATGCGCTGCAGGCCCTCGACCCGGATGTCGCCCACCACGAAGCTGTCGGCCGATGGCGCCTGCGCGAACACGGGCGCTGCGAGAGGCTGGAGCGCGAGCGCCACCAGCCCGACCCGCCGGATGTCAAATCGCACGCGACGCCGACCGCAGATAGTCCCGCTGCGCAGCGCACGCGCCAAGGCGCCGCTTCCTGGCCTTAAGGCTCGGATGAGTCATGATTCCCCAATCAGTTCAGATGTCGTGAAATATCGTTATAGAAAGCCAGGCTCATCAACACGACCAGCAAAGCGATCCCCACCTGCTGCCCGAAATTCTGCGCGCGCTCCGACAGCGGGCTGCCCTTCACACCCTCCACCAGCTGGTAGAGGACCTGGCCGCCGTCGAGCAGCGGCACCGGCATGAGATTGAGCACTCCGAGGCTCACGCTGATGATGGCCAGAAAGGACAGAAACGCGGCGACGCCGAGCTGTGCGCTCATGCCGGCGAACTCCGCGATGCTGATCGGGCCGGAGATGTTCTTGGCCGAGACCTGTCCGGTCAAGATGCGCCAGAGCATCTGCACGGTGAGCGCGGACATCTCCCACGTCTTTTCCGCGCCGATCGCCAGCGCGGCGAGCGGTCCCGACCGACGCGTCTCGGTGAGCCCGGGCGGCCAGGAGCGGTCCTTCTCGGGCCTGAGCGTGATGCCGAGCCGGCCGATCGTGTGACCCTGCTCGCTCACCTCGGGAATCGCCGCCTCGAGGTGCACCGGGCTCGCGCCGCGCTCGACCTCGATGTCGAGCGTGCGCCCGGCCGAGCTGCTCACCCAGGACTGAAATTCCAAGCTGTTCGCGATCGGCTGTCCGTCCACCGCGAGCACGCGGTCCCCGGCCTTGAGGCCGGCCCGCGCGCCGGCGCTCGAGGGCGGCACCGTATCGATGACGGTGGCCGCGCGCCAGGTCGCCAGATCGAAGCCCAGGCCCGGCAGCAATCGGCCGGGCTCGGTGAGGGGACGAGTGTCCTGCGTCACGCGCAGCGTGACCGGCAGCTCCTGGCCCGAGCGACGAACCTCGAGCGGCACGACACCGTCGCTCGAGAGCTCGCGCAACAGATCGATCTGCAGCTCCTCCGTGTCGGCGACCGGGTGGCTGCCGACGCGCACGATCTCATCGCCCCGCTTCAGGCCCGCCGCCGCGGCCGGACTGTCGAGGTGCACCTGCCCGACCACCGGCTTGACCACCTCGGTGCCGACCATGGCGAGCGCCGCATAGATGAGCGTCGCGAGCAAGAGGTTCATTGCGGGGCCCGCGAGCAGCACCGCTATTCGATGCGCCACCGGCCGGCGCGTGAAGGAGCGGTGCAGCTCGGCGGGGGCGACCTCGCCCTCGCGCTCATCGAGCAGCTTGACGTACCCGCCCAATGGAATGGCGGCCAGGCAGTACTCGGTATGATCGGGACCGCGGCCGCGACGCATGAGCAGTGGCTTGCCGAATCCGATACTGAAACGCAGCACCTTGAAGCCGAGCCGCTTCGCCACCCAGTAGTGTCCAAACTCGTGGACGGCCACCAGTATCCCGATCGCGGCCAGGAAGGCGGCGACAAAAATCAGCATTTTCATGCAAGGGCTCCATGCGCGGCCTCGATCAGGTCGACGGCCAGGCGTCGCGCAGCGGCGTCGGCGTCCAATACATCACCCAGCTCTCGCACGGGGCGCGCATCGAGGCGCTGCAACACCTTGTCAATGACCGTGGGTATCGCGGTAAAGTTCAAGCGCCGGTCGAGAAACGCCTGTACTGCGACCTCGTTCGCGGCATTCAACACCGCGGGCGCCGTACCGCCCGCGCGGGCCGCAGCCCGTGCAAGGCCGAGACTCGGGAAGCGGGTGTGGTCGGGCGGCTCGAAATCAAGCCGTCCGATCTGACTGAGGTTCAAGGATTGTACACCGGAAAGGACGCGCTCCGGCCACGCAAGGGCCTGCGCAATCGGGGTGCGCATGTCCGGCGCGCCGAGCTGCGCGAGCAGCGAGCCGTCCGCATACTCGACCAGCGAGTGCACGAGGCTCTGCGGATGCACGACCACCTCGACCTGCGGCTCGGGCAAGCCGAAGAGCAGCGTCGCTTCGATCACCTCGAGCCCCTTGTTCATGAGCGTTGCGGAGTCCACCGAGATCTTGCGACCCATTTTCCACTTCGGATGGGCGCATGCCTCGTCCGGCGTCACGGTCTCGAGGCTCCCAGGCTCGGCGCAACGAAAAGGTCCACCGGAGGCCGTGAGGATGATGCGCACCACACCGGCGGCCTTCTCTCCGGGGAGATACCCGCCCGGCATGCACTGGAAGATGGCGTTGTGCTCGCTGTCGATCGGAATGAGCTCGGTGCGCCCGCGCCGCACCTCCTCCATGAGGAGGTGGCCCGCCATCACCAGCGACTCCTTGTTGGCGAGCAGCACGCGCTTGCCGGCGCGCGCCGCGGCGAGCGTCGGCAGCAGTCCGGCCGCACCCACGATCGCCGCCATGACGATCTGCACGTTCGCGCCGCTCACGGACGCCGCGAGGGCGGCGGCGCCGCTCTCGACCTGGGTGCTCGAGCCGGCCTGCGCGAGCGCGGCGCGCGCCCGCCCCGCGGCCTCCGCATTGGCCAGCACCACCGTGTCGGGCCGGAATCTCAACGCCTGCTCGACCACGCTCTCCCAGCTTCCCTGGGCACCGAGCATCGCCACGCGAAAGCGCTCCGGATGCAGCTCGATCACGCTCAGGGTGCTGCGACCGATGCTGCCCGTCGATCCGAGGATCGCGATGCCGGCGGGCGCACTCATGCGATCACCCCCGTGCCGAACAGACCGAGCGCATAGAGCGGCGCAGCCGCGGTGACGCTGTCGATCCGATCGAGCACCCCGCCATGTCCGGGGAGCAGCGTCCCCGAGTCCTTCAAGCCCGCGCCGCGCTTGAACATGCTCTCCGTGAGATCGCCGATCACCGAGAAAATGCCGACCGCGCAGGCGAACGCGATGCTCGGCACCAGCGCCAGGTGCAAATCGAGCGCCGCCACCGCTGCCACGAGCGCAACGGCCACCAACCCGCCGCACGCACCCTCCCAGGTCTTGGCCGGACTCACGCGCGGTGCGAGCTTCAGCCGCCCGAATTGCCGTCCCGCGAAAAACGCGCCGATGTCCGCAGCGATCACGATGAGAATCAGCCAGAGCACGATCTGCGATCCCGGTACGGCGGCATGACTCGCGACCTGCAGCCGCGCGAGCGCGACAAAGGCCGGCACCAGCACGAACACGCCGGCGAGCAAGGCGATCGAGGAGCGATGCCGTTCGGGCGCCCACAGCAGCCAGAGGAAGGCGAGCGACCACCAGGCGCAGGCGACGCTCAGAATCATCAGCAGATGGCCGAGGTCGGCGCTCCAGCGCCAGGCGAGATACCAGAGCAGAGCGATCGCGGCGGCGTAAGCGAGCCGCGCCGGCGCGCTGCGCAAGGCGCCGAACGCGGCCCATTCCCAGGCGCCGAGCGTGGCCACCAGGCCGAAGGCGTACACGGTGGCGCGCGGCGGGAGCACGAAGAGCCCGACGAACAGCAGCAGCGCGAGCACCGCGCCGGTCAGTACTCTGAGCCTAAGCATCGGCCCCGGCCGCGATCTGTGCAGAGGTCTTGCCGAAGCGCCGCTCGCGCTGCGCGTAGAAATCGAGCGCGGCCGCGAAATCCGCCGGCGTGAAGGAGGGCCACAGCACGTCGGTGAAATACAGCTCGGTGTAGGCGAGATTCCACAGCAGGAAGTTGCTGATGCGCTGCTCGCCTCCGGTCCGGATGAGCAGATCCGGGTCCGGCACTGCGGCGAGCGCGAGGCGCTCGGCGACCTGCGCCTCGCCGATCTCGCCGGGCAGGAGCTTGCCCGCGGCGGCGTCCGCGGCGAGCGAGCGGCAGGCCTGCACCAGATCCCAGCGGCCCCCGTAGCCCATCGCGATCAGCAGGGTCAGGCCGGTATTCGCGGCGGTCAGCGCCTCTGCACCGCGCATGCGCTCGAGCAGGGCGGGCGCGAGGCGCTCGCGGTCGCCGATGAAACGCAGCCGCACCCGATGCTTGTGCAGGTTGGCGATCTCACGTCCCAGGGTGTCGAGGAACAGGCCCATCAGCATGCCCACCTCATCGGCCGGCCGCCGCCAGTTCTCGCTCGAGAAGGCGAACAGCGTCAGGAATCGCACCTCGCGCACGGCGCACTCCTCGACGATGCGCCGAACGACCTTGACGCTCGAGCGGTGGCCGGCCGGCCGCGGCAGGCCGCGCGAGCGTGCCCAGCGGCCGTTGCCGTCCATGATGATGGCGACGTGCTGCGGCGTGGCTGCCATGAGAGGTGTCAACAGGTCCAAGTCGGAAGGATCAGACCTGCATCAGTTCCTTTTCCTTGTCCGCCATCGCGTGATCGATCTCGGCGACGTGCTTGTCGGTGAGCTTCTGGATGTCCTCCTGCGCCCGCCGATCATCATCCTGCGCGATCAGCTTCTCCTTGAGCATGTCCTTCAGCTTGGTGATCACCTCGCGACGCACGTTGCGCACCGAGACTCGCGCCGCCTCGGCCTCCGAGCGCACCACCTTGGTGATGTCCCGGCGGCGCTCCTCGGTGAGCGCCGGCATGGAGATGCGGATCAGCTGCCCCGCCGTGTTCGGAGTCAGGCCGAGGTCGGACTTGAGGATCGCCTTCTCGATCACCGACACCATCGATTTCTCCCAGGGCGTGATCGTGATGGTGCGCGCGTCCTCGGTGGCGAGATTCGCAACCTGGTTGAGCGGCATCTCCGAGCCGTAGTAATCGACCTTGATGTGCTCGATCAGACTGGTGTGCGCCCGCCCGGTGCGCAGCTTCTTCAGTTGATCACGGAACGCCGTGACGCATTTCTGCATGCGGATGTTCGCGTCCTTCTTGATGTCCTCGAGCATGGAGCGGTTCCTCTTATGACGCGGCCGGCGTGGCCGAGACGACGGTCCCCACGTCCTCGCCGCGAACGATACGCGTGAGATCCCCGGCGTGGAACAGGTTGAAGACCTGCAGCGGCAGGTTGTTCTCCCGGCACATGACGATCGCGGTCGCATCCATCACGTTCAGACGCTCGTCGAGCACCCGGTCGAAGGTGATGTGGGTGTAGCGGCGCGCCTGCGGATTCTTGAGCGGATCGGAATCGTAAATGCCGTTCACCTTGGTGGCCTTCAAGAGGATCTCGGCGTTGATCTCGATGGCGCGCAAGCTCGCCGCGGTGTCGGTCGTGAAGAAGGGACTGCCGGTACCGGCCGCGAAGATCACCACGCGACCTTTCTCCAGATGCCGTACGGCACGGCGGCGAATGTAGTCCTCGCACACCTCGTTGATGCGCAGCGCCGACATGACGCGCGCATAGGTGCCCTGGCTTTCGAGCGCATCCTGCAGCGCGAGCGCGTTGATGACGGTCGCCAGCATCCCCATGTGATCGCCGGTCACCCGGTCCATGCCGGCGCGCGCAAGGCCCGCGCCGCGAAAGATGTTGCCGCCGCCGAGCACGACGGCCACCTGCACGCCCATCTGATTGATGTCGCGGATCTCACCGGCGATGCGCTTGAGGATCTCCGGATCGATCCCGTAATCCTCGGTTCCGAGCAGCGCCTCGCCCGACAGTTTGACCAGAATCCTGTGGTAGCGTGCCTGCGGTGTCGTGTCGGTCATGAACGCGTACCCTACTACAAAAGACCCCGCCGGCGCGGGGTCTTGAAGGTCCTTGAAGTCGGCCCGATCAGTGGCCCTTGACCTGGGCCATCACCTCGCCGACGAAATCGTCCTGCCGCTTTTCGATGCCCGCACCGACCTCGTAGCGTACGAACTGGGCGACGCGCGCACCCGCCTTCTTGACGAGCCGCTCGACGGTGAGGTCCGGATCCTTGACGAAGGGCTGCCCCAAAAGCGTGATCTCGGCGAGGAACTTGCGCAGGCGCCCCTCGACCATCTTGGCGATGATCTCGGGCGGCTTCTTCTCGCCCGCGCTCTGCTCCTTGAGGATCTCGCGCTCCTTGTCGAGCACCTCGGCGGGCACCTGCTGCGCGTCGATGTAGGCCGGATTGACGGCCGCGACATGCATCGCGATGTCGAGCGCGAGCGGCTCATCGCCGCCCTCGAGCGCCACCAGTGCGCCGATGCGCGAGCCGGGGTGCAGGTAAGCGCCGAGCGCCGTGGGCGCCGTGAGACGCGCAAAACGCCGCACGGTGATGTTCTCGCCGATCTTGGCGATGAGCGCCCGACGGCGCTCCTCGAGCGTGCTGCCGCCGTGGCCGAGGCCGAGCAGTCCGTCGAGGTCGGCGGGCGCGTGCTTGAGCGCCGCCTGGGCGAGCTCGCGCGCGAAGTTCTGAAACTCATCGCCGCGCGCGACGAAGTCCGTCTCGCAGTTGAGCTCGAGCAGCACCGCGGTGAGCCCGTTGCGCTCGAGCGCGAGGGTGCCCTCGGCCGCCACGCGGGTGGCCTTCTTGTCGGCCTTCGCGAGCCCGCTCTTTCGCATGAGCTCGGCCGCGGCATCGAGATCGCCCTGGGTCTCGACCAGCGCGCGCTTACACTCCATCATGCCGGCGCCCGTGCGCTCACGCAGCTGCTTGACCGTCTCTGCCGTGATGTTCATGACGATGCCCGCGCTTCAGCCGCGCGCCGGGGTGCGCGCCCGGGTCGTTCGGCGGCGCGGAGCGCTCGCCGGCCGGCTTTCGGCGGGTGCCGTGTCGGGCGCATCGACCTCGTCCGCCTCGCTCTCGACCGCCGCCTCCTCGAGCTGGGCGACGACCGCACCCGGGACCGCTCCGCTGCCCGGGATGACGGTCACGGGCACCTTGCGGCGCGGCGGTTGCTTCTTGCCGCGTCCGCCGGCGGTGGGGGCACGGCGCGCCGGCGCGGTGCTGCGCTTGCGCGGATTGCCTTCCTCGTCGAGCTCGACGAACTCGTCCTCGCCGACCGGAACCTCCGGGAGCGAGGCCTTTCCCTCGAGCACCGAGTCGGCGACGCCCGCGGCATAGAGCTGAATGGCGCGCATGGCATCGTCGTTGCCCGGGATGACGTAGTCGATGCCGTCGGGCGAGCAGTTGGTGTCGACCACCGCCACGACCGGGATGCCGAGCTTCTGCGCCTCGTGCACGGCGATCTCTTCGTGACCGACGTCGATGACGAACAGGGCATCGGGGAGCGAGGTCATCTCGCGAATGCCCCCGAGGCTGCGCAGCAGCTTGTCCATCTCGCGCCTCAGCATCTGCGCCTCTTTCTTGCCGCGACGCTCGAGCGTGCCGTTCTGCGCCATCTCATCGAGCTCATTGAGGCGCTTGATCGACTGGCGGATGGTCTTGAAGTTCGTCAGCATGCCGCCGAGCCAGCGCTGGTTGACGTACGGCATGCTGCAGCGCGTGGCCTCCTTCTGGACGGCCTCGCGCGCCGAGCGCTTGGTGCCGACGAACAGCACCTTGCCGCCGCCCGCCACCACGCCCTTGATGAAGGTCGAGGCGCGGGCGTACAGCGGCTGGGTCTTCTCGAGATTGATGATGTGGATCTTGTTGCGCTCGCCGAAGATGAAGGGCGACATCTTCGGGTTCCAGAAGCGGGTCTGATGTCCGAAATGGACACCCGCTTCCAGCATCTGTCGCATTGACACGCTGGCCATGTTTGACTCCTGGTTGGGTTGAGCCTCCGCGTGTCCCGATCGGCAACCCGACTCTCGCCGGGCACCCGGCCGATCGTGACGACACGCGTGCGGGGTTGTTAAAAATAGCCGCGCTTTATACCATGAACCACAGCCGATACCAAGCTTGCACCCCCCCATGAATGTGACCATCAAGACGCCGGCGGAACAGGACAAAATGCGGGCCGCGGGCCGCCTGGCCGCGAGCGTGCTCGACATGATCGAGCCCTTCGTACAGCCCGGCGTCACCACCGAGGAGCTCGACAAGCGCTGTCATGACTTCATCGTGAACGACCTGAAGTCCGTGCCCGCAAACCTCAACTACCGCGGCTTTCCGAAGACGATCTGCACCTCGGTGAACCACGTGGTATGCCACGGGATCCCCGGCGATAAGCGCCTGAAGAACGGGGACATCGTCAACATCGACGTCACGGTGATCCGCGACGGCTATCACGGCGACACCAGCCGCATGTACTTCGTCGGCACACCCTCGGTGCTCGCGCGGCGTCTCACCCAGGTGTGCTTCGAGGCGATGTGGCGCGGCATCGGCGTGGTGCAGCCCGGTGCCCACCTGGGCGACATCGGCCATGCCATCCAGAGCTATGCCGAGAGCCAGGGTTTCTCGGTCGTTCGCGAGTATTGCGGCCACGGAATCGGCACGGTCTACCACGAAGATCCGCAGGTGCTGCATTACGGCAGACCCGGCACCGGGCTCGAGCTCATCGAGGGCATGACCTTCACCGTCGAGCCGATGATCAACGCAGGACGGCGCGACGTGCGCGTGCTCGATGATGGCTGGACGGTGGTGACGCGCGATCAATCGCTCTCGGCGCAGTGGGAGCACACGGTGCTCGTGACTCGTTCCGGCTACGAAGTCCTGACGTTGGGCGCAGCCGCAGCGGTGCCTGCGGCCGCGACCGCTTCTTGAGCGCCGGCGCTCGATTCCTCGAGCCCTCGCCCGAGTGGGGCTACCTCTCCTCCGTTTCCCAGACGCTCGAGCACGGTGAGTTCTCGCCGTTCGCCTTTCGCCAGGTGCTCGACCGGGGCGCCGAGATGTTGCGCGAGCGCTTCACCGCGGACGAGCCGATCGAGGCGCTGGTGCATGACCGCGCCCTGCTGGTCGATGTCGTGCTGCGCGCCGCGTGGGCGCATCACACGGGAAAGTACGCGCTCGATCTCGCGCTCGTCGCGGTCGGCGGATACGGACGCGGTGAGCTGCACCCGAGCTCCGACATCGACATCATGGTGCTCTTGCCGAAGAGCGACTCGGAGGACTGGCAGCCCGACATCGAGCGCTTCCTCACCTTTCTCTGGGACATCGGTCTGGAGGTCGGGCACAGCGTGCGCTCGATCGACGACTGCCAGCGCGAGAGTCTCGCCGACATCAGCGTCGCGACGACGCTGTTCGAGGCGCGCCTGCTCACGGGCCCGGAGTCTTTGTTCGCAGGCATGCGCCGGGCGCTCGCCCCCGACCGGCTGTGGTCTTCGCAGGATTTCTTCGAGGCGAAGGTCAAGGAGCAAACCGAGCGGCATCACCGCTACTTCGACACCGCCTACAACCTCGAGCCCAACGTCAAGTCGAGCCCGGGAGGCCTGCGCGACCTGCAGACGATCGGCTGGGTCGCGAAACGCCACTTCGGCACCGACACGCTCGATGAGCTGGTCGCCCATGGCTTCCTCACGCGCGAGGAGCTGCGCACGCTGAAGGCCGGGCAGTCGTTTTTGTGGAAGGTGCGCTTCGGACTGCACATGCTGACGGGGCGGCGCGAGGACCGGCTCCTGTTCGACTACCAGATCAAGCTCGCGAAGCTGTTCGGCTACGAGGATGCGAGCTTCACGCTCGCGGTCGAGCAGCTGATGCAGAAGTACTACCGGACCGTCATGGACGTGAGCCTGCTCAACGAGATGCTGCTGCAGCTCTTTCGCGAGGCGATTCTCACGCAGAGCGCGCCGCCCATGCCCCTGAATGCGCGCTTCCAGATCCGCAACGACTACCTCGAGGTGACGCACGCGGAGGTGTTCGCCCGTCATCCGTCCGCGCTCCTCGAGCTGTTCGTGCTCCTGCAGCAGCACCCGGAGGTGCGCGGGGTGCGCGCCGAGACCATCCGGCTGATCGGCTCGCATCTGTGGCTCATCGACGAGGAGTTCAGGCAGAACCCGCGCCACCACCGCCTGTTCATGGAGATCCTGTGCGCTCCGGTCGGCGTCACCCATGAGCTGCGGCGCATGAATCTCTACGGCGTGCTCGGACGCTACATCCCCTCCTTCGGGCGCGTCGTGGGTCGCATGCAGTACGACCTCTTTCACGCCTACACGGTCGATGCGCATACGCTGTTCGTCGTCAGCAACCTGCGCCGCCTGGCGATGCCGAAGTACAACCACGAGTTCCCGGCCCTGAGCCAGATCATGCAGTCGCTGCCGCGCCAGGAGCTCGCCTACCTCGCCGCGCTCTTCCACGACATCGCCAAGGGACGCGGGGGCGATCACTCCGAGCTCGGGGCGGTCGATGCGGAGGCGTTCTGCCTCGAGCAGGGACTCGGGCGCTACGAGGCGCGCCTCGTCGCCTGGCTGGTGCGCAATCACCTCATCCTGTCGATCACCTCGCAGAAGAAGGACATCAGCGACCCGGACATCATCCACCAGTTCGCGCGTCAGGTCGGCGACCAGGTGCATCTCGATTACCTGTACGTGCTCACCGTCGCGGACGTGCGCGGCACGAATCCGAAGCTCTGGAACGCCTGGAAAGCACGCCTGTTCGAGGAGTTCTACGAGCGCACCAAGCGGGCGCTGCGCCGGGGGCTCGAGACCCCCGTCGACCAGGACGAGCTGGTGCGCGAGACGCAGGCAAACTCGCGCGCGTTCATGCCCAGCGTCGACCCCAAGGCCATCGGGCGCGTCTGGGGACAGTGGACCGAGGCCTACTTCCTGCGCTTCACCGCCGAGGAGATCGCCTGGCAGACCCAGGTCCTGGCGGCGCGCGACCCTGCGGATGAGACCCCGGTGGTCGCGATCCGCCAGCTTGCCGAGCGCGGCGGCACGGCGGTGCTCACCTACACGCCGCACCGCATGCACAGCTTTGCGCGCACCACCGCGGTGCTCGACCAGATGGGCTTGAACGTGGTCGATGCGCGCCTCATCAGCAGCGCGAACGGCTTCAGCCTCGAGACCTATTTCGTGCTCGAGGATTCCGGCGCGGTCATCACCGATGCCGCGCGCGTCCGGGAGATCGAGCGCGGCCTCGAGCGCGCGCTGCGCCAGCCCGAGGACGCCCCGCTCACCGTGACTCGGCGGGCGCCGCGCCAGGTGCGCATGTTCTCGACGCCGACTCAGGTCAATTTCAGCGTGGACAGCCGCAATCGACGCACCATCCTCGAGCTCGTCGCCGCCGATCGACCGGGACTTCTGTCGGAGGTGGGCAAAGTGTTCAAGGCGCAGCACGTCGACATCCATGGCGCGAAAATCATGACGGTCGGCGAGCGCGCCGAGGACGTCTTCTACGTCACCGACACCGAGGGGCGGCTCCTGTCCGAGGAGGCCTGCCTGCAGGTGCAGAGTGCGCTGGTGCGGGCACTCGATCGGCGCGAGGCCTCCCGCACGTGACCCCTCCCGGCACTGCGCTGCTCGATGAGCTGAAAGACCCCATCGAGCGGGCCTGGGAAAGCCGCGCGCAGCTCAAGCCGGGGAGCGCCCCTGCCGAGCTGCGCGCAGCCGTCGATCGGACGCTCGAGCTGCTCGATGCGGGGGTGCTGCGGGTCGCGGAGAAGTCGCAGGGCCTCTGGCGAGTGAACGAGTGGGCGAAGAAGGCGGTGCTGCTGTCCTTTCGCCTCGCCGACAACACCGCCCTGCATGCCGGTCCGCTCGGTTTCTACGACAAGGTGCCGCTCAAGTTCAGCGGCTGGTCCGATGAGCGCTTCGCCGAGGCCGGCGTGCGGGTGGTGCCGCCGGCGACGGTGCGGCGCGGTGCCTTCGTCGCCCCGAACGTCGTGCTCATGCCGAGCTACGTGAACATCGGCGCGTACGTCGATTCGGGCACGATGGTCGATACCTGGGCGACGGTCGGCTCGTGCGCGCAGATCGGCAAGAACGTGCACCTCTCGGGCGGCGTCGGCATCGGCGGCGTGCTCGAGCCGCTGCAGGCGGGCCCGACCATCATCGAGGATGACTGCTTCATCGGCGCACGCTCGGAGATCGTCGAGGGCGTGATCGTCGAGACGGGCGCCGTGGTGTCGATGGGCGTGTTCATCGGCAAGAGCACCCGCATCTACGATCGGCAGAGCGGTGAGACGCTGTACGGGCGGGTTCCCGCGGGGGCGGTGGTGGTCGCGGGATCACTGCTCGCAGCCGACGGCAAGCATTCGCTCAACTGCGCGGTCATCGTCAAGCGGGTCGATGCGCAAACGCGCGCCAAGACCTCGATCAACGAGCTGTTGCGCGCCATCGACTGAGCGGAGCGGCGCGGCGCGGCGCGGAGCGGAGCGACTTAGCCGAAACGGCCCGTGATGTAGTCCTCGGTGAGCTTCTGCTGCGGGTTGGTGAAGACCAGGTCGGTCGGACCGACCTCGATGAGGTCGCCGAGGTAGAAGTAGGCGGTGCGCTGCGAAACGCGCGCGGCCTGTTGCATGTTGTGCGTGACGATGATGATGGCGTAGTTCGCGCGCAGCTCATCGATCAGATCCTCGATGCGCGCGCTGGCGATCGGATCGAGCGCCGAGGTGGGCTCATCCATCAGGATCACCTCGGGATTGATCGCGATCGTGCGCGCGATGCAGAGGCGCTGCTGCTGTCCGCCCGAGAGACTGGTGCCGGGCTCGGAGAGCCGGTTCTTCACCTCGTCCCACAAGCCGGCGCGCTGCAGGCTCGTGGCGACCAGCTCATCGGTGTCGCTGCGATTCTTGACGAGCCCATGGATGCGCGGGCCGTAGGCCACGTTCGCATAGATCGAGGTCGGAAACGGCGTCGGCTTCTGGAACACGATGCCGACCCGCGCTCGCAGCTGCGAGAGGTCCTGACCCTCGGCGTAGATATCCTGGCCGTCGAGGAGGATGGTGCCGTCCACCCGTGCGCCCTCGATGGTGTCGTTCATGCGGTTCAGGCAGCGTAGGAACGTCGTCTTGCCGCAGCCCGAGGGACCGATCATCGCGAGCACCTGGTTGCGGCCGATGTCGAGCGTCACGTTGCGCACGGCGTGCTTGTCGCCGTAGTGAACGTTCACGCCGCGAGCCGACATGACCGGGTCGTAGATGACGTCGCGCGTGCCGACCGGCCGCTCGCGCTGCTGCTCCGTGAGCCGCGCGAGACGGGCGATCTCCTCGACCGACTTCGCTTCCTGCTCATCCACCATGAATCTATCCGAACCGTCCGGTGATGTAGTCGTCGGTCTTGCGATTCTTGGGCGCGGTGAAGATCTCGTTCGAGGGTCCGATCTCGATGAGCTCACCGAGGAACATGAACCCCGTCACGTTGGACACGCGCGCGGCCTGCTGCAGGTTGTGCGTGACGATGACGATGCAGTACTTCTGGCGCAGCGCCTCCAGGGTCTCCTCGACCTTGAGCGTCGAGATCGGATCGAGGGCCGCGGTCGGCTCATCGAGCAGCAGCACCTCGGGCTGCACGGCAATGGTGCGCGCGATGCACAGGCGCTGCTGCTGGCCGCCCGAGAGGCTGCGGCCGTCTGCATCGAGCTTGTCCTTGACCTCTTCCCAGATCGCCGCGTCCTTGAGCGCCGACTCGACGCGGTCCTTGAGCTCGCTGCCGCGCACTTCACCCGCGAGACGCAGGCCGAAGGCCACGTTTTGGAACACCGACATGGGAAAGGGCGTCGGCTTCTGGAACACCATGCCGACGCGATAGCGAAGATCCGCAATGTCCACCGTCGCGCCGAGAATGTCCCTGCCTCCGATCAGCACCTCGCCCTCCGCGCGTTGCTTCGGGTAGAGCGCATACATGCGGTTGAGCACGCGCAGCAGCGTCGACTTGCCGCACCCGGAGGGGCCTATGAAGGCGGTGATCGAGCGATCGGCGAGCGTGAGGTTGATGTCCCGCAGCGCCTGCACATCGCCGTAGTAGAAGTTCAGATGGCGGATCTCGATTTTCGGCGGCCCGACCTGCGTCTGCGCAGGCACCGTGCTGACGGGCGGACGCGTCTTCAGGTGCTTCGGGGCCTTCGGCGTCGCGTACATCATCGACCGCCCCCGCTCTGGCGATACAGCACCGCGAGCAGCATGCGCGCCGCGACGCTCAGCACCAGGATGGTCACGGTGATCAGCAGCGCACCGGCCCAGGCGAGCTGCTGCCACTCGGCGTAGGGACTCAGCGCAAACTGGAAAATGACGACCGGCAAATTGGCCATCGGCTCAGCCAGGTTGGTGCTCCAGAACTGCTTGTTGAGCGCCGTGAACAGGAGCGGCGCGGTCTCGCCGCTGATCCGCGCGACCGCGAGCAGCAACCCCGTCACGATCCCGCTGCGCGCCGCAGGATACAGGATGCTGATCGTCGTTCGCCAGGGATGGGCGCCCAACGCCGCCGAGGAGTCCTTCATGCCGGCGGGCACCAGGTTCAGCATGTCCTCGGTGGTGCGCAGCGTGACCGGGATCGCGAGCACGGCAAGCGAGAATGCCCCGGCGAGCGCGGAGAAGTGGCCCATGGGCACGACGACGATCTCGTAGATGAACAGACCGATGATGATCGAAGGGGCGGAGAGCAGCACGTCGTTGATGAAACGGACCGCGGTGCTGAGGCGTGAGTTGCGCCCGTACTCCGAGAGATAGGTGCCGGCCAGCACGCCGATGGGGCCGCCCACCAGGATGCCGATCGCCGTCATCACGGCGCTGCCAAAAATGGCGTTGAGCAGTCCGCCGGGCTGCGCCGAGTTGGGCACGGGAGTCATCTGGGTGAAGAGCCGCGGCGACAGGCCCGCGAGGCCGTGCGTGATCAGGGTGAACAGGATGGCGCCGAGCGCCGCGAGCCCCGCGGCGGTCGCCACCATGGAGAGGCCGAGAAACAGCCCATTCTTCAGCTTGCGAAAGCCGCGGCGGCTCATATCGAGGTCAGCGCGCGTCGCTCGAGCCGCCGCAGCATCGCCTGCGCCGCGGCGATCACCGAGAAGGTGATCAGGAAGAGCAGCAGGCCCAGCGCGATCAGCGATGAGGTGTACAGATCGCCCACCGCCTCGGTGAACTCGTTGGCGATGGCCGAGGAGATCGTCGTCCCGGGCGCCAGCAGCGAGACGCTGATCCGGTGCGCATTGCCGATGACGAACGTCACCGCCATCGTCTCACCGAGCGCACGCCCGAGCCCGAGCATGACGCCGCCGACGATGCCGGCCCGCGAGTGCGGCACCACCACGTTCCAGATGACCTCCCAGGTGGTGGCACCGAGCCCATAGCCGGATTCCTTGAGCATCGCCGGCACGGTGTCGAACACATCGCGCATCGTCGCGGCGATGAACGGCAGCACCATGATCGCGAGCACGATGCCGGCCGTGAGGATGCCGATGCCGAAGGGGGGGCCCTGGAAGAGACGGCCGACCGCGGGCAAGGGGCCGAGGTGCTCGATCAGCCAGGGCTGCACGTGCCGCTGCAGCACGGGGGCGAGCACGAACAGGCCCCAGATGCCGAAGATGATGCTCGGCACCGCCGCGAGCAGCTCCACGGCGACGCCGATCGGGCGCTTCAGCACCGGGGGGCAGAGCTCGGTCAGAAAGAGCGCGATCCCGAAGCCTGCGGGAACCGCGATCGCCATGGCGATCGCGGAGGTCACGAGCGTGCCGTAGATGGCGGCGAGCGCCCCGAACTTATCGGTGACCGGGTTCCAGACCTCGCTCGTGACGAAATGCAAGCCGAACCGATGCAGGGCCGGCCACGCCCCCTGCAGCAGCGAGAGCGCCACACCCCCGAGAATCAGCAGCACCAGCACGGCGGCGCTCAGCGTCGCCGCGCGGAATAATCGCTCGTAGATCTGCTGCTTCGCGGCGTGCCGGGGGTCGATGATCGCCACGGTGAGCGGAATCGAGCGCGTTGCGGGTTCGGCCCCGAGAGGGCCTAGCTCCCCGTCCACACGGGCTTACCGCCCGCGCTGATCTCGGTGCTCCAGGTCTTTCGCACCTGGGCGATGAGCGGGGCCGGCAGAGGCACGTAATCGAGCGAGGCCGCCATCTCGCCGCCATTCTGGTACGCCCAGTTGAAGAACTTGAGCGCGGCCAGCACGGCATTGGGATCGGTTGGCTGCCGGTACACCAGGATGAAGCTCGCACCGGTGATCGGCCAGCTCTTGGCTCCCGCCTGATCGGTGAGGATCAGGTAGTAGGAGTCGGCCTTGGCCCAGTCGGCGCTCGCTGCGGCGGCCTGGAAGGACTCGGCATTCGGCTCGACCACGCCGCCGGCCTTGTTGGTCAAGGTGGCGTAGGCCATCTGGTTCTGCTTGGCGTACGCATATTCGACATAGCCGATCGCCCCGTCGGTCTGTCGCGTCATGTTGGCGACGCCCTCATTGCCCTTGGCACCGATGCCCATCGGCCATTGAACCGAGGTATTGGCGCCGATGCTCGAGGAGAATTTCGGGCTTTCCTTGGACAGATAGTCCGAGAAAAGGAAGTTCGTGCCGGAGCCGTCCGAGCGATAGACCGGCGCGATGGCGGTGCCCGGCAGGTTGAGCTTGGGGTTGAGCTTCTTGATGCGCGCATCGCTCCACTGGGTGATCTCACCCAGGTAGATGCTCGCCACCGTGGCGCCGTCGAGATGCAGCTGGCCCGGTCCGATGCCCTTGATGTTCACGACCGGAACGACCCCGCCGATGATCATCGGAAACTGCAGCAGGCCCGCAGCTTTGAGCTCATCGGGCTTCAGGGGCATGTCGGAGGCACCGAAGGTGACGGTCTTTGCCTTGATCTGCTTGATGCCGCCGCCCGAGCCGATCGATTGATAGTTGATTCCGACGCCCGAGAGCTTCTTGTAGGCATCCGCCCACTTGGCATAGATCGGGTAGGGGAAGGTCGCTCCGGCGCCCGTGATGTCCTCGGCGCCGAGCGCGGCGAGTGCCCCAAGACTCAACGCAGCGACACCGCAGTGCTTCATGATCTTCAGCATTTTTCTCTCCATCTCTCCGGGACAAACCAGCGATGATCGCCCGCCGATGTGTCGATTTCATGACGCGCGCGGTGGAACCTGCGGGCCAGCGGCCTGCGGGAGCCGGCATGATACCTGCTCAACGCGCGAGGGCGCGATAGTCCTCCGGCCGGGTCGCATCGCGCGGCGCGCCCTGCGTGCGCAGCACGGGCGTGAGCACGACGGCCAGCAGCAAATTGAGCACCAGCGTGTAGAGCGCCGTGTACCCGGGGAAGGTCCAGCCGCCCAGGTGCAGCGCGTATGCGGGCTTGAGCTCCGATGCGAACGCCATCCAGGTGCCCGCGAGCATGCCCGCCGCCCAGCCGATGAGCAGGGCCCGATCATCGAACCAGCGGGTGTAGACGCCGAGCATCACCGCGGGCAGCGTCTGAATGATCCAGATGCCGCCGAGGAGCTGCAACTCGATCGCGTACTTCGTGGGCACGAACAGGATGAACACGAGCGCGCCCAGCTTGACGACCATCGACACCCACTTCGCGAGCCGGGCCTCTTCGCGGTCGCTCGGGTTGCGGTGGAAGAACTCGCGGTGAATGTTGCGGGTATAGAGGTTCGCCGCGGCGATCGACATGATCGCGGCCGGCACGAGCGCCCCGATGCCGATCGCGGCGAAAGCGATGCCAACGAACCACGAAGGGAAACTGTGCATGATCAGCGCCGGCACGGCGAAGTTGGCGCCGAATTGCTTGAAGCCGGGTGCGTACTGCGGCAGCGACCCGACCCCGGCCGCGAAGGCGAAGAAACCGAGCAGCGCCAGCAGCCCCAGCATGAAGGAGTAGCCCGGCAGCAGCGCGGCGTTGCGTCGGATCGCATGGCCGCTGCTCGCGCTCAGAATGCCGGTCAGCGAATGGGGGTACAGGAACAGCGCGAACGCCGAGCCCAGGGCAAGCGTCGCATAGGCGCTGTAGGCGCCGGTCGTGTGCTCGGCGGGCCGGGCGAGCAGCACCATCTTGGACGGCAGGGCGGCAAAGATCTTGCCGAAGCCGCCCAGCTCGATCGGCACCACGATGACGGCGGCGAATGCCGTGATGTAGATGAGGATGTCCTTGACGATGGCGATCGAGGCCGGCGCCCGCAGTCCGCTCGAGAATGTGAAGGCTGCGAGCACGCCGAACGCGATGATGAGGGGCAGATCCGCGGCGAGCCCCGTGCCCGAGATGCCGAGCGCACCGATCACGACCTGGATGCCCACCAGTTGCAGCGCGATGTACGGCATCGTGGCGATCAGACCGGTGACGCTCACGGCGAGCGCGAGCCAGCGATTGCCGAAGCGACCGTGCACGAAGTCGCCGGCCGTGATGTAGCCGTGGCGATGACACACGTTCCACAGCCGTGGGAAGGCGAGAAACAGCAGCGGATAGATGACGATCGTATAGGGCACCGCGAAGAAGGCAACGGCCCCTTGGCCAAAGGCGAGCGCCGGCACGGCAATGAACGTATAGGCCGTGTAGAGATCTCCTCCGACCAGGAACCAGGTGATGAGCGTGCCGAAACGGCGGCCGCCGAGGCCCCACTCATGCAGCTGGTCGAGATCTCCCTTGCGCCAGTGCGCCGCCGCGAAGCCGAGCCAGGTGATGAAGGCAAACAGCGCGACGAAGACCAAGAGCGCGATCCAATCGACCTGTGCCACCCTGCTCCCCTTTCTTGTATCGTTCGTCGCGCCGGACCGGACGTCGCTAACGCGCTCGCATGAAGTACACGATCGCCGTGAGCACCGCACTCACCAGCACCCAGGCGAGCTGGAACCAGTAAAAGAAGGGAATGCCCCAGAGCGTGGGCTCGATCTTGTTGTAGAGCGGCGGATAGAGAGCGACCGCGAACTGCACGAGGAACAGCAGATACCAGGCGCGGCCGCCGGCACGCGAAGGGCGTGGCGCGCTCATACGCGCTCGCCCCCGCAGCGTCCTACCGAGATTGCCGTTCGCGAGGTCATGCGAGACGTTACTCCACATGAAACCGGGATAGGCGTCAAATCGCTCCGGGACCCAAGGGTTCTCACGGCTGGCCATCAACCGTGAGAACCCTGAAGTCGACCGGTCAATCGATTAGAACGAGAACCGGGCGCCGATCGTGGGGTCGATCATGGTCGTGTTGAGGTATCCGTTCGCCAGTCCGTGCGACACGTTCGACCACATGGCACCCGCGTAGGTATCGAAGCGCTTGGTGAAGTGATAGTCCAACGACACCGACACGGCGTTGAAGTTACCGCTGCAGGCACCGCTGATCGTGTTCGAGCAGCCCGCGTCGGCGCCGCTCGCGAAGGCGAATTGCTTCTCTCCATAGTAGGCGACGGCCGCCGTGAGATGCGGTGTGACCGCATAGCGGGCGCCCAGCCAGTACACGTTCAACTCCTTGTCACCCTTCGCATAGGCCTTGTTGTTCACGGCGCCGAGCTTGTAGCCACCGATATCATCGAATCCCGGAGCCAGGGGGATCGAGGGGTTCATGTAGGTGATGTGCTGGAAGCCGCCGTAGACGCTCAGGGGCACGGGAACGATGGCGTAGGAAGCCATGACGCCGAACGAGGCATTATCCGAGATCGTTGCGGAGACCGAGTTCTGCGGATCCAGGCCCACCGGCAACTCCGCGAGCTGCGCCGCGCTCAAGGCGGACACTCCGACCGCATCCTTGACCTTGGTGTAGAACGCATCGATGGAAGCACCCGCGTACTGCGCGCCCAGCGCGACCTCGAAGGCGGAGAATGCCTCGCCCGAGCCGCCGCTGGCGAAGCTGGCCGCCGATGAGCCCTGGGTCTTGTAAATCGCGCCCACATGGACGAGGTCGTAGAAATGCGCGTCGTACTTGATCGAGGCGTCGAGGCGCCGATCCTGCGTATCGCCACCGCCGGCAGGCGTGCCCGACAGCCCGAGCAGCGAGAAGGCATAGGAGGTCTGCTGGGGATCGTACTTGGCGATCAGGTCCGCCAGCGTCGAGTTCTGACGCCCGAAGGTGAACGTTCCCCAGGTGGGTGAGCTGAAGCCGACGAACGCCTGCTCGAACGGCTGTCCGGCGATGCTCGAATCGATGTTCGTGCTTTGCTCAGCGGCGGTGCGTCCGTTGTTCTGGGTCACGGATTTCAACGCGTCGGTGATCTCGCCGGAGGCCGGGTTGAAATAGCTCTCGAGCTTGAACACCGCCGACCAATCCATGAAATTCAAAGGCTCCTTGCCTTGCAACCCGATTCGCGACTGGCTCAGGCCGTTCGAGGTGAAGCCGGATACGGCATTGTTGCTGTTCTTCTGCACGATATCCGAGCCGCCCGAGATGAAGTAAGGGCTGAACGGCGCCCCGTGGGTCTCGTACTGAAAGTCCACATCCACGACGCCGTAGAGCGTGATGCCATGCCAGGTGAGCGTCTGGTCATCACTCGGGTTGCTGCCCGACGGAGCCCCGCTGGATTGCGCCTGAGCGCCGCTTGCGGCGAGCGCGAGAGCCGCGCCTGCGAGGAGCGCGCGCCAACGCGATGAGGGTCGTTCGAGGCTGATGGTCGTATGCACGTTTGTCTCCGTTAGGGTGTCCATGTTGTTAATGCCCAACACCAGCGGCCTGTGATTATACTTGCGGTTCAGTACTGGGTCGGCTCTTAAAAGCCACTGCTCAGATACATCAGAGGGGGATTGGTTCCCTGCTTCCGTCTGATGTTGTGCAATTGCAACATTCATTCGCGTTCAAAAGCCGCGAACGCGTAGTCTTGCCGAGTTGCGTTACATTTGAATGACAAACGCGCACTTCTCGGCGAGACACCCGAACTCCGTCGGAGGCTTGCAACAATCAGTGCGCGTTGCCGGAGAGAGCGATGGCGTTGTCGACACGCGTCACGCCCGGCACCTGCGCGGCGAGCGATTGCGCCATTTGCTGCTCGAAGGGGGTGTCGACGAGCCCCGTGAGATAGACCACGTGCCGGCGCGACTGCACCTGGACCTGGTTCGGCGCTTGCAGCTCGGGCGCACCCGAAAAGCGCGCCTGCACCTCGCGGGTGATCTGGCGATCCTCGACACACACGCTCGAGGTGCAGTGGCCCACGAGCTCACAGCCGCCGGCGAGCGCTGCGATCAAGCAGCTCAGACTCCCAAGCCAGGCAGCGCTCGGCCGGGTCCTCATGGCGGGGCCGCCGCGGGCCCGACGGGCGCTTCCCGCCCGCCGGTGAGCAAGCGGCGAAACGCGGCCAGCACCGCGGGTTGCGGCCGCCGGATGTCGGGCACCTGCTCGAAATGCTCCCAGCCCCCGCCCAGGCTGCGATACAGCCGCACGAACTGCTCCGCCTGCGCCTGTTGCGCGGCGACGTACTGGCCCTGGATGTCGTAGAGCTGGCGCTGCGCATCGACGACGTTGAGAAAGTCGGTAAGCCCGCGGTTGTAACGCTCGGTCGCCACGTCGACGGCACGCTGGGCCGCGACCACGGCGCCGCTCAAATTCTGAAGGCGCGCCTGCTCTGCGCCGTAGGCATCGAGCGCCGCATCGACCTCCTCGACTGCGTTGAGGATCGTCTGGCGATAGGTGACGAGGCTGCGTTGCGCCTCGAGATCCGCAATGTCCACTTCGGCGTCGATCGCGCCGAAGTCGAGCAGCGGCCAGAGCGCGCTCGGCCCGAAGGACCAGACATGCTGGCCCACGGTGCGGCCGTTCGCCGCAAGGGTGCCGCGCTGCGCGCCGATCGATCCGACCAGGGCGACCTGCGGAAAGAGGTCTGCGGTCGCGACACCGATACGCGCGGTGTTGGCTGCCAGCTCGCGCTCGGCCTGGAGCACGTCCGGGCGGCGCTTGAGCAGATCGAGCGGCACCCCCGGCGCGACCGCTCCGGGAAGACTCGGGATGAGCGCCGGCGCCTCGAGCTCCTGCGCGATGCTCTCGGGATAGGCCGCGAGCAGCACGGCGATCGCGTACTCGGACGCCTTCACCTGCGCCTCCGCGGGTGCGACCTGCGCCTGCACCGCATCGAGCTCGCGCGTGGCGAGCGCGACATCGAGCTCGTTGGTGATGCCGCGTTGGTAGCGGATATTGATGATGCGCACCGACTCGCGCAGCAGATCACTGGCCTCGCGCAGCACGCCGAGCTGCAGCTGCTCGGCGCGCAGGTCGACGTAGGCACGCGCCACATCGGCGATGACCGCCGTGATGACGCCGTAGCGCGCCTCGGCCGCGGCCTGCGCATCGAACTTCGCGGCCTGGAGGGCGCGGCGATACTTGCCGAACACGTCGAGCTGCCAGACCGCATCGAATCCGACGAGCGTGTTGAGGTGGGAAAGACCGGCCGCATTGTCGGCGGAGTGCAGCG
>Ga0070734_10000607_pt1 | contig 69092 bp, 46 predicted proteins | sample Coa_R1_8_FD_66444 | JGI IMG/M metagenome (GOLD analysis project Ga0070734, IMG submission 66444) | Surface soil microbial communities from Centralia Pennsylvania, which are recovering from an underground coalmine fire - Coalmine... | ecosystem: Environmental > Terrestrial > Soil > Unclassified ...
AATTTTATTTTCAAATAATATTTTGCACGCGCTATATCACTTTATACATCCTTGTTGCTGAATTCAGATAATCCAAAGGGTTAAAGGCGTTGTCAAAAACATCTTTCAGCTCATTCAGTTTTTTTTCAAGCGCGGCTATCTTCACTCCAATCACAGCATCATTTGAATAATGCTTTAGCAAATCATTGTATTCGTCCATATTTTCATGCATCCGGAAAGTGATTTCCCCAAAACGTAATTTGAGAGACTGCACATCCATCAGCGAGAAATAAATATTTTCTTTCCAGTCTTTGGGCAATGCCGCTTTTTGTGAAGCAACTACAACAGAAGCCTTTTGCCTGATTTCGGTTATGTAGGCATATCTTTTTTCAGCATCGCTCTCATTATTAAATTTCAAATTGAAATCATGAGAAGATATGCCAAGCAATCTGAGGTTCTGATTCAAAACAGTGTCATAATGCGAGTGCATTTCATTCAGCTCTTTAGTAATTGTTGACCAGTCATGCTCAACATCACTTTTGTCATGTGCGAACTGGCTCAGTTTTGTAATGAGCTCAAACATTTTCTCGCTCTCATCCCTTAGTTCTTTTTTCTTTTTGCCTAATGAATTAATGAAAGTTTCAAGGCCTGAAAAAAACAGAACGGTGACAGGGCCTCCAAGCGGAATGGAACTGGCTACCGTTCCTGAATAATCCACCATATTGGCAAATACGGTTAACGACACACTGCTCTTTTTGTTTTTTTCTATATAGTCATGAAATTTCAGGTACCAGTCCTTGTAGCCCGGATAATCCATCGGGTTTGTAGTTTCTGTAAGCAACTCAAAAAATTCTTTGGAGGTCTTGAACAAAAGCACTGGTTTTATTTCCCTGTCCATATAAACCAGGTTCACCACTGCAGCCTGATAATTAGCCTGAAAAATATTCATCTCATTCTGTTCAACTGCTTTTTCCCTGTCCTCCAAGGCCTGGACACGCTCCAGCAGTTTATCTGCTTTTTCACGGGCATTTGTTGTTTCCCTGATAGAACGGTCAAGGCTATCCACTTTCTTATCGAGCTTTGATACGGTAGAATCGATGGACTTTGTTTTTCTTTCAAGGCTCGACTGAATGTCTGACAACACTTTTTCTCTCACCGTTTTCCCGGAGTCAAGCGTATCAGCTTTTTGTGCGATGGCTGGCTTGACAAGAAACGCAAAAAGGATCAATGACAGGATTTTGTTCATAATATATCAGGGTATGGATGGATAAAAATTTTCAATAGCTGTAATCAAATATTCTGTTTGGAACAATTTGTTGCCATCATTTTTAATGTTCGGTTATTTGAATGATAAGCTTCCGGCTCAACCGTCACTAACTGCATTTTGGAGTCACTATCAAGCATATCTGAAATATCCAGGCCCGAAAAAGATGAGATATTCATTTCATCAGGATTTGCAAAAAGCACATCTGCATTTACCGATTCAGCAAACCGGAGCATTGATCTGGCAATATTGTTTCCTGTGATAAGCTTGTGAACAATCTGACAATTCACATCTTCCTTCAATAGTCGGTATGTTTCAATAAGCGTATGTGTTACGGATGAATCGCCCAGTTCGAATTCTTTCAGCTCATTTTGCATTCCGACAAGGTATATCGTTGTGTTCTTCTTGCGTGCCAGATGGAACAAAACATCCAGTTTTCGTTTTGGGATATGTGATCTGAAAGGAACAACGATTGATTTTATTTCAGAGTTCTCTGATCCGGGTTTTAAAGTGAGCACTGCACAAAGTGTTTTTTTAGCAAGCCTTGCCGGAGATATTTTTTTGCCAAAAGAAAACCATTTCTTGCCGGAATGCCTGGCAATAATGATTAGCTCTGTTTTCAGTGAAAGGGCTGTTTCAATAATTGTTTTCTCCACAGATTTGCCCTTGATGATATGGAGATCTACTGATACATTGGGTACAGATATCTCAATGATTAGCTTCAGCTCCCTGAGCTTGATCAGTTTTTCAGGAAATCCATTGGTAGGTTTTGGCTCTGATTTTAAAACATGGAGGAGGCATATGGTGCATCCCTGTTTATCAGCCATATCAATAGCTTTTTTTACACCCAATTCGGTGTTGCAAGTAAAGTCAACCGGCACAAGTAAGCTTTTAAATGCTGTCACCAATGTTCAATTTAATAATTATCCCAAATGTTGATTGCGGTTATTAGACGGCGATTAAAACCAGATTAGAATTCGATTAGAATTTCAATTTCCAGTGTTTGCAAACGGTACTTGCAATGGAGAAGATGTAATTTGCATCGCTTTAATAAAGGAATGGCATCTTTTTTAGAGCCCCGGATAGTTTCATATCCAATCCAGAAATATGGGAGAAAGGAAAATATTAATTGTAGAGGACGAAAAAAAAATTGCAGATACACTTCAAATAGGCCTGACTGAACACGGTTATTATGCAGAGGTTGCTTATGACGGGCTTATCGGCCAAAAATTATTTTTGACGCACAATTATGATCTTATAATTGCTGATATAAACCTGCCCGGCATGAACGGATACGAATTGTGCAGGTTTATCCGCGCAAGGAATGTCCATCTTCCCATGATCATGCTAACGTCAATGACTACCCTAAACGATAAGATGGAAGGTTATGATGCAGGCACGGATGATTATATTGTGAAGCCTTTCGAATTCAGAGAGCTGATTATGAAAATAAGAGTGCTGCTAAGGAGATCATTGACGGAAAATATACCTGTTGGCAATATTTTGAAAGCAGCAGATCTGGAAATGAACCTTGATAACAAAGCTGTAGTAAGAAACGGAGAAAAAATTAGCCTTACAGCAAAAGAATTTCAGTTGTTGGAATATATGGTTCGAAATAAAAACCGTATGCTTTCACGTGCAGACATTTCGGTGAATGTGTGGGATATGGATTTTCAGTCAAATACAAATGTGATTGATGTGTATGTTAGTTACCTCAGGAATAAAGTTGACAAGAATTTCCCGGAAAAACTGATTCACACTTTTGTGGGGATGGGATATATGCTCAAAGAAAATTAAACAATGTCTGTAAGGATAAAAATAACCTTGCTATTTGCGCTGATAGTGCTGATTATATTAATGCTTGTTTGTGGTTCGGTTTATTATTTCTCTTACACAAGCAGGCTAAACAATATAAAAGTCAGGCTCACTAACTGGGCCATTACTACCGGAAAACTGCTAAGCCAGTCTGGGGTATTTGATCAGCAACTTGTTTCGAAGATTGATGCCTCTACCACGCTTGCGATGAAAAACAAAACGGTTCAGGCATACGATTTCATGAATCGTAGAAAATATATTTATAGTGATGATGTTTCAGACACAACTCTGTTCAATAATTCGTTGCTCAATAAAGGCAGTGCCGGGCACGATGTTTATTTTACTTTTGGAAACCGCGAAGGCATTGTGCACCATTTTTCAGATAAAAATTTTGGTATGGTAATGGTTGCAGCAGCCTACGACGAAGAAGGCATCAAAAAATTAGATCAGCTAAAATTTATTTTGTTCCTGAGTTTTGCCGGAGGCATTTTGATTGCAATTGCAGCCGGCTATTTTTTTTCGAAACAGCTTTTGAGGCCGCTTCGGAAAATTGCTGATGAGGTGAACGATATTTCTGTGCAGAACCTTGCAGGCAGGATAAAGTCCGGCAATGGCAAAGATGAGTGGGATTATTTGTCTGCAACGCTGAATCAATTACTGAGCCGTTTGCAGGAAAGCTTTGACATACATCGCCGGTTTATATCAAATGCATCTCATGAATTATTAACCCCTCTCACATCCGTATCAAGCCAATTGGAGGTAACACTGGATCGCAACAGAGAATCTGAAGAATACAGAACGGTGATGGCCTCTGTTTATCAGGACGTTCACAGGCTAGGCAAGCTCACCCAAACACTGCTTGAGTTTGCAAGGGCTTCGGGCGATCCCGGTGGATTGGAAATAGACCTTGTGCGCATTGATGAAATATTGCTTGCATTGCCTGCTGAAATCACAAAGCTGAATAAACTTTATTCCGTCACATTAACGTTCGATCGATTGCCCGATGAAGATGAAAAATTATTGGTGTTCGGGAATGATGCATTATTGTCAACCGCAATAAAAAATGTTGTTGTGAATGCATGCAAATATTCCGAAGACCATTTGGCCAAGGTTAAACTTTCATGCCACCGGAATGCAATAAATATTGTAATTGAGGACGACGGGAAAGGAATTTCTGAAGGCGAAAAGGAAAATATTTTTCAGCCATTTTACAGAGTTGATGACAAAAATGTAAATCAGGGATTTGGATTGGGGTTATCTCTTGCGCATCAAATTATTAAATTGCATAAAGGACAGATATTACTGGATTCAATAATTAATAAAGGAAGCACTTTTACGATTATCCTTCCTTCTGCGGGAAATTTGTTGCAAAAAAAATAAACCAGGATTGCTTATGATGGACTTGCCCAGCCAGATAGTTTTGTAGGCACCACGAAATTTTATAATGATTAAAGCATGGGATTTATAAAAAGTATCAGAACGGAATTGAAACGTTTATTTGACAACATCAAAAATGAGCGCATTAAATTAAATTTATTGCAGGCAATACCTTTCTGGGTTGCTTCAATAATCACTGGATTGGTGGCAGTGATTTTTGCAAGACTGTTTAGCCTGGCAGAAAATGGGACTGCTTTCGTTCTTCATCATTATACATGGTTGTTCTTTATTGTAAGCCCGATATGTTTTATAATCTCATGGTGGGTAGTTTATAGATATGCTCCTTATGCACGTGGCAGTGGCATACCGCAAACTATGGCTGCGATTGAGCTTGCCAATCCAAAGAATAATCAAAAAGTGAATAAACTGCTCAGTATCCGGATAATGATCGTGAAGATCTTATCAGCTCTGATCCTGTCGCTCGGAGGCGGTGTTATTGGAAGAGAAGGGCCGACGATCCAGATTGCCGGATCAATTTTCAGAAAAGTAAATCAGATTTTGCCGGAGTGGTGGCCAAAAATATCCAAACGAAATATGATTATGACTGGCGCTGCAGCAGGTTTGGCAGCGGCTTTCAACACTCCTCTGGGTGGGATTGTTTTTGCAGTAGAAGAACTGACTAAAACACATATCAGTTATTTTAAAACAGCACTATTTACAGCAGTGCTTATTGCAGGGTTAACAGCTCAGGCATTATTAGGACCATATTTATATCTCGGTTATCCGGATGTAAGCCATCTTTCTCCCTGGGTGTTTACTGCAGTCATTCTTGTTGCTCTCGTCGCAGGTTCATTGGGAAGCATAATGTCTAAGGTTATCCTATCAATTATAAAATGGCGATCAAAATTCAATCGTAAGCATCAATTCATTTTATATGCTTTTATTTGTGCACTGGTTATCGCATCGTTTGCTTTTTTTGTGAATGAAAACATGATTGGCTCTGGCAAAGCACTTATGACTACAACTTTATTTACCGGCAATAAAGTTTTGCCATGGTACACACCTTTAGTGCGAATTGTGGGATCGGTATTATCATTCACAATTGGCGGTGCCGGTGGAATATTTGCACCAGCGTTAAGCGCAGGAGCGAGCATTGGCTCTGTCATGTCAGGCTGGTTTATGTTGTCAGCTTCAAATACAAATTTGATTATTCTTTGTGGAATGGTTGGTTTTTTGACAGGTGTCACTCGCACTCCTTTTACTTCTGCGATACTTGTGCTTGAAATGACTGACAGGCACAATGTGATTTTTCATCTGATGCTCGCAGGAATGGTTGCAAGCCTGGTCGCAATCATTATTGATAAACATTCTTTGTATGATCATTTAAAATATCAATACATCCACGAAATTCAAAAAGAAGATGTTGACGAAAAAAAAACAAATGAAAAATAATAGCCGTTCATTTTTTTAAAATGAACGATGATGCTTCTATCAGGATTATTAATCCCGATTTTTCATTTGATATTTTGTTGATGCTTTGTCGGTAATTATACAATTTCATTTCCAAAAGTTTTTAGTTTTGATATTGCTGAAGCAACCAGCAATACAAATATCCCTATTAGGGCCTTTCGTGTTCAGCAAGATTTATCAAAATGCAGGATTGCTTGCACAAAAAGATTGTTAATAAAAGAAATTTATCATTTAAAGATTTTAGTACAAGAATAAGTTATCACTATAATAAACAAATATGAAAGCATTAAGCTTTAGCTCATTTGGAAAATCAGATGTGCTTGAATATAAAGAAGTGAATGACCCTGTTTTAAAGCAGGGTGAGATTTTGGTTGAGATGAAAGCCATTGGCCTGAACTACGCTGATATTATGCGAAGATGCGGTATTTATCCAATGAGAGGAAATGCTCCTTATATCAACGGTTATGAAGGCGCGGGAATTGTTGTTGATAATAACCATAGCAAAGTATTCAAAGTTGGCGACAGAATAGGATTTGCTGACGTTCCATTTGCAAACGCAGAATTAGTTACAGTGCCGGAATCCCATGCTATAGCATTGCCTGATGCAATTGATTTTGAAACTGCTGCTTCTATTTTGCTGCAAGGATTATCAGCACATTTTTTGACGACTGACTGTCATAAAACAAAGGCTGGTGAAGTACTGGTAGTTCATGCCGCTGCTGGCGGCGTGGGCATGATAATGATCCAAATTTGCAAGACACTTGGTGCTGCTGTAATTGGTCTTGTTTCTTCCGAAAGCAAAAGACAGATGGCACTTTCAACCGGATGTGATACCGTTTTTTTATACGATGAACCATGGAAAGAAAAAATACTAAACCTGCATCCGTCAGGTGTTGATGCTGTTTTTGAAAGCATCGGTAACACAATGGAAGAAAGTCTTCATGTAACAAAAGTGAGAGGGCAGGTTGTGTTTTTCGGGATGGCTGGAGGGGAGTTTAAACTTGGAAACCCTCTTTACCTGATCGGAACTTCGAAAACTATTACCGGAGGGGATCTGTGGGATTATCTTACTTCGAAGGAAGAGAGGATCAAACGTGCCAATCAGCTTTTTGAATGGGTAATAAATAAAGACATCAAAATATCTGATCCCATCAAATTTAAATTATCGGATGGTAAATCGGCTCACGATCTTATAGAAAGCCGCAAAAGCACCGGGAAAATTTTGTTGATACCCTAATCACCAAATTGAATGAAATAGAATTCTTACAGCAACAATTTGAACCCTTCTCCATCCGGAGTATAATAAATAGATGAGCCGAGTTTTATTCTTCGGATAAATTGTAATAACCTGATGAGAAGTTCGATTGGATTCTCCTCACCTCCACGAAAAGGAGAACATTTTTATGTTCTCCTTTTTCTTTTCCGCGTGATAGTTCTTCATTTAAAGATTAGCTTTTTTTATATTTGGTTCAAACTAACAGCTTTTGTGAATTATCATTTTTCCCTGATCCGGTTTCGATTATCTTTATTTGTTCCTTTTATTGTTGGGATGATATCCTGCAATCGCAACCACAATCTGTTCGAGAAAATTTCATCCTCACATTCGGGCATTACGTTTAATAACACAATTATTGAAAACGATTCTATCAACCCGCTTTCTGTTGTAAATATCTATAGCGGCGGTGGGGTTGGCGTTGGCGATTTTAATAATGATGGATTGCAGGATATTTTTTTGACCGGAGGAATGGTGCCATGCAAATTATATCTCAACAAGGGAAATTTTGAATTCGAAGACGTTACAATAAAAGCAGGAGTGGAAGGAATAGGAAGATGGGCTAGAGGTGTATCAATAGTTGATATTAATAATGACGGTCTGATGGACATTTACATTTGCAATACGCTGTACAAAGATTATCTCAGAAGGCGAAATATTCTTTACGTTAATCAGGGCACAGATAAAGATGGCATTCCTCATTTCAAAGACATGGCGGCTGAATATGGATTGGATATTCATGTTCAATCAACGATGGCCAGTTTTTTTGATTATGACAATGATGGCGACCTGGACATGTACCTGACCGTTAATGAAGCTTCGGGTAGTTATGCACCATCGGTTTTTGTAGGACAGAATGGACCAACCTCAGGACCAAACAGAGGCAGACTTTATAGAAATGATATGGACTCAAATCTTGGCCATCCTGTTTTTCACGATGTGTCTGATGAGGCAGGGATTCGGTTCGAAGGTTATGGCCACGCTGCAACTATTTGTGACATCAACAACGATGGGTGGAAAGATATTTATGTATCCGATGATTTTATTTCAAATAATATTCTTTACATCAATAATCATGACGGCACTTTCACAAACAGAGTTAAGGAATATTTCAAGCACACTTCTTATAACAGCATGGGACAGGATGTTGTGGATATTAATAATGACGGTCTTCCTGATGTTGTAGAACTCGATATGAGCGCCGAAGACAACTACCGAAAAAAAATGATGTCAGATGCCAACAACACCAATACCTATCAGAATTTTGAAAATTACGGTTACCAATATCAATATGTTAGAAATACTTTGCAATTGAACCAAGGCTTGACCGTTAGAGAAAATGATTCAACAGGCATTCCTGCATTTAGCGAAACAGGTTTCATGAGCGGGATGTCGCAAACCGACTGGAGCTGGGATCCGTTGGTCGTTGATTTTGATAATGACAGTTATCGTGATCTGGTTATTACGAACGGTTTTCCAAGAGATTGGTCTGATCATGATTTTATCGCATATCGCCAACAGACAAACGGGCTTGCCAGCAATATGCAAATGCTGCAGATGATCCCGGAGGTGAAACTACACAACTATGCTTTTAAGAATAATGGAGAAGCAGGGTTTGATGATGTTACTGATAATTGGGGATTGAGCTTGCCTACTTTTTCTAACGGTGCTGCTTATGCGGACTTTGATAATGATGGAGCGATGGACATGGTTATTAATAATATCAACGATGAAGCATTATTGTACAGGAATACTTCGAGAGATAATGACAAAGCTCCATTACATTACCTCAATATACAATTCAAAGGCGGAAAGCAAAATGTGAATGGCATCGGAGCTACTGCAAATATTTATTACGATCATGGCAAACAACAGGTGTACGATAATAATCCTTACCGCGGTTACCTTTCATCTGTTCAATGCATGGCTCATTTTGGTTTGGGGAAAATAGATAAGACTGACTCAATTGTAATCAAATGGAACAACGGAAAAAAGCAGACAATAAAAAATGTAAAGGCTGATCAGTTAATTGTTGTAAACATAGTTGATGCAAAAGATGAGTACATTAATCAGCTACCGGCAATTGCTGAGCATTCATTGTTCAAAGAAATAACTGCTGATGCCGGTATCAAATTTGTTCACAATGATGTTCCGTTTATTGACTTTAATATTCAGGCATTGCTGCCGCATAAATTTTCAGAATATTGCCCGGCGCTTGCTGTGGCTGATATTGATGGCAATGGTCTTGATGATTTTGTAATTGGAGGCAATTCAAATAATCGGGCAAAAATTTTTTTGCAGCAACAAAACGGAAAATTTATTCAGAAAGAATTGTTGCCTCATCAGTCTATTCAAATAAATCAGGCAAAAGATGAAGGTATTTTGCTTTTTGATGCTAACGGAGATGGCAAACCTGATTTGTATATTTCAAGAGGCGGTTATTCAACTATATCAGACAGCATCGGCTATCAGGATAAATTATATATTAATGACGGCAAAGGAAATTTTGCAGAAGACTCCTCAGCATTGCCTCTTAATCACACGAGCAAATTATGTGTCAGGGCTTTTGATTTTAATAATGATGGCAAGCTTGATTTGTTTGTATCTGGAAGGGTTGCTCCCGGTCAATATCCAAAGCCCGTGAGCAGCTTCATTTTTCGCAACGATTCAGAGAACGGACATATTAAATTCACAGATGTCACCGCTGATGTTGCGCCTGATTTGAAAAATATAGGAATGGTGTGCGATGCTCTTTTCACGGATTTTGATGATGACGGGCAAACTGATTTGATCGTTGTTGGCGAATGGATGCCGGTAACATTTTTTAAAAATATGGGAGGTAAATTTAAAAACGTTACATCTTCCTCAGGAGTTGCAGATAAAACAGGTTGGTGGAATTCCATTGTTGCGGGAGATTTCCGGCATGCCGGTAGAACAGATTATATTATTGGTAATGTTGGCTTGAATACATTTTATAAAGGCAACGAGCAATTCCCTGTTTATATTACTGCCAAAGATTTCGGTAACAACGGAACTTTGATATCGATACCATCTCTTTACTTGCCTGACGGACAAGGACAGAAAAAAGAATTTCCTGCTTTTGGTAGAGATGATATTGCAAAACAGTTTCCAGGCATCAAAAAGAAATTTGCAACTTATAAACCTTTTGCATTAGCAACAATGGACGACATTATTACGCCTGAACAACAGACCGGTGCCATTCGAATGAAAGCCAACATGCTTCAATCTTGTTATTTGCGAAACGATGGTGCAGGTAAATTCACTTTGATATCATTACCTCGTGAGGCGCAGGTGTCAGTGATTAATGCGATGGTCGTTGATGATTTTGACGGTGATGGCAACCTTGACGTATTGATGAATGGCAATGATTTCGGAACAGAAGTTGGCACTGGCCGTTACGATGCGCTGAATGGATTGCTATTGAAAGGCGATGGAAAAGGAAATTTTATTCCTCAATCAATTTTGCAAAGCGGCATTTATATTCCTGGAAATGGCAAAGCACTTGTAAAAATGTTGAGTGTTTCGGGCGATTACCTGATTGCTGCAAGCCAGAATAAAGATGCATTGAAGCTCTATCAATTGAAAAGAAAACTGAAAACGATACGAGTAAAGCCGGACGATGTCAGTGCCATCATAAAATATAAAAATGGTAAAAGCCGCAAGGAAGAATTTTACTACGGTAATTCCTTTCTGTCTCAATCTTCAAGATTTATTGCTGTTGACGATGGCGTTGAAGAAGTGACAATAACAAATTCAAAAAAAGAAATTAAGGTTGTTTTAGTCGGGCAATAGCTCTGCTAAAAATTGAATTTACTCAACGATCGCTATTGCAAGCTCACATTGTTGTGTATTCAATTACAATACAAAATAGTATTTGCCGCAAAATCTTGTTGCAAATGCGTAAATAGTACATGAGGAAATTAATTATAAATTTTAAATGTTATTTAGACACTTAATATGAAATAAAATATCTAATTTTATTTTATCGCTATACCTCAGCATAGAATATAGTGAGCGCATCACCAAAACGAGATTGCTTTATATGAAATTCTTCATATACCTGAGCCTTTTTTTCTTAACAGGCAATTGTTTCGCTTCTGATTCAGTTGCTGTAAGATATTTAGGGATAGACCAGGGGCTTTCCAACAATGCCGTAACCTGCATTTATCAGGATCATAATGGCTTTATGTGGTTCGGGACTTACGATGGATTGAACAGGTACAACGGGTATTCTTTTCATGTTTTCAGAAATATCATAGGTGATTCCACATCTTTATTAGACAATCACATTTACTGCATCAATTCCGACAACGAAAATAAAATCTGGGCAGGAGGTGGAAAAGGTGTGAGCGTATATGATCCGACCAGAGCTATTTTTTTTACACCCGGCTTCAGAAAAGTAAATAGTTCAAAACCTATTCCTTTGTATGATGATGCATTGTGCATAAAAAATATTGGGAATGCAATGTTGGTTGGCACGGCACATGACGGATTGATTGTTTTTAAAAATAGCAAAGAAATAGGCAAACAAATTGTGCTTCCGGGAAAAAAGGATGCTGCTTATACTGTTCCGGATATTGAATACGATTCGATAAGAAATGCGGTATGGATTTTTATTAATGACCTTGGGTTATATAAATATGACATCAGAACTGAAAGCATTTTTCAAGTAGCCTCAGGAATAATACAATGCTACTCCATTTTTACAAGATCAAATGGAGATCTTCTTGTTGGGAATGAAGCAGGGGTATTTAAGCTCAGCAAAAACACATTTACACGTTTCGCCCCGGTTCCGGAAATGACAGTAAGGCATATCACGGAAGATTCGAAGCATGAGTTGTGGATAGCAACTGATGGAAACGGATTGTGGCATTTGCCACTTGGTGCAGACAAAGCTTTACCTCTTTATTTAAACGGAGAAACTATCAACAGCAATTCTATCTATGATGTCTATATCGATGCGGAAGGTTGCGCATGGATAGGAACTTTAAGAGGTGGTGTAAATCTCCTGGAAAAGAATAATAGTTTATTTAAAACTATATCCTATCACAAAGGCAGGACTGAAGATGTCAATGATTTTATATTGTCTTTTTGTGAAGATGACCAATCAAATTTATGGATTGGAACTGATGGCGCCGGATTGCGCTATTGGGATAAACAAAAAAACACTTTCACTAAATATATTCACTCGCAGGATTCAGGTTCCATTAGCAGCAACTTTGTTACTTATATCGCCAGAGATTATAAAAATGATATCTGGATCTCTACGTGGTTTGGAGGAATTAATAAGCTCAACAAATCGAACAATACGTTCAGGCATTATGAATGCTATAATCCTTTTCAAAAAATTGATGAAAGAAATGTCTGGCAGATTTATGAAGACAATAAAAAACGTTTATGGGCATGTGCCAGCAATAAAGGCCGTCTCTATTTATATAACAGGCTTGCCGATAAGTTTGAGCTTTTTGATAATGCTCTTGTGGATTTTCAGGTCCTGACGGAAGACAGATCCGGCAATTTGTGGGGTGGCAATTACAATTCTTTAATACATGTCGATCCTGAAAAAAAGAAACATAAAACATTTTTCATCGGTTATCCCGTGAGAAGCATTCATGAAGACAAAGCACATAATTTTTGGGTTGGCACAGAAGGGGGCGGCTTATTATTATTTGATCGGGAAAAAGGAAAATTTGAACAAATAACCACAAAAGAAGGTTTGCCAAATAATGGCATATTAAGAATATTAGAAGATAACGAAGGCGATCTTTGGTTAAGCTCATATTATGGCTTGTGCCGTTACGACCCTGCTTTGAAAACGTATCGCAATTTCACACAGGCAGATGGATTGCAGAGCAATCAATTCAGTTTTAATGCTGCAATGATTTCTAAAACAGGTGAGTTTTTATTCGGAGGCATTAAGGGATTTAATATTTTTTACCCTGATAGTATTTATGGCAAGAAGAGTGCTCCGCGTTTATTTCTCACCGGATTGAAAATTGATAATTCTCCTGTTGAAAAAGAAGCAGCATACATCACATCGTGCAATAAAGATATTATTACTGACATCACCATTCCATTTGATAAAGCAATTCTGTCGTTTGATTTTACCGCATTGCAATATTCAAATGCAGCCAATCTGAAATATGCATACTTTTTAAAAGGCTGGGACAAAGATTGGAATATTGCAAACAATGTAAGGACTGCTAACTATAGCCATTTGGGAGAAGGCGATTATAAGTTTTATGTCAGAGCAATGAATGCTGATGGCTTTTGGAATGAAGAAGTGCAATTGCTGACCATTAAAGTTTTACCGCCATGGTACAGAACCTGGTGGGCTTATCTGCTTTATGCAGCTTTGATGATGTGTGCCATTTATATTTTCCTTTATTATTATCGCCGACAAGAACGCTTGCGCTATGAAATAAGGCTGGCGGTTCTTGAAAAGCAAAAAGAAAAAGAGCTGACTGAAAGAAAAATTGCTTTCTTCACCCACATATCTCATGAGTTCAGGACACCACTTACGCTTATCGTAAATCCATTGAAGGAACTTGTATCAGACACAACTTCTGAAAAAATTCACAAAAAGCTCGTGACCGTTCAGCGGAATGCTAAGCGGCTATTGAGCTTAGTTGACCAATTGCTATTGTTCAGAAAAGCTGATTCGATTGACCAGCAACTGCACCTTACGAATTTTGATTTGAAAGAAGCATGCAATGAAGTGTTTTTAAGTTTTTCACAACTTGCTGCTTCTAAAAATATCAACTTCATTTTTCACACGCCTCCCAACGAGATTTTCTTTTGCGGTGATAAAGAAAAGATTGAAATTGTTTTGTTCAATCTGCTTTCCAATGCGCTGAAATATACTCCTGTGAATGGAAAAGTTGAACTATCTATCAGCGAAGAAAGCAGGGAGCTATGCATTGCAGTTAGTGACAGCGGTTGTGGCATTGCACATAATATCAATAACCGTTTGTTCGATGCTTTTTATCAGGCGAACAATACAGGGAAAGCATCTCAGTCTGGTTTTGGCATTGGGCTGCATGTCTCGCAAAAGCTGGCAATGGCGCATGGTGGAAAGTTATCTTACGCCAGCAAGGAAGGAGAGGGCGCAACATTTAAGCTAATGCTTCCCACCAACAAAGTTCAATTAAGCGAAACAATGATTGTTGATGTTGCAGATAAACAGCAAAGCATTATTCATGAATTAGTAGACGACATACAAGATAGTGACCCGGCAGTCGCTGATAAAGCCAGCAATAATAAATCCAAAGTGATTGATAAGATTGTTTCGGGATTGCCGACAATGGTTGTGGTAGATGATAATGCAGATTTAAGAAATTATATAAAAGATATTTTCAGCCCGCAATTCAATATTTATGAAGCAGATGATGGTATGCCTGCCTTTGATTTAATAAGCAAGGAACTCCCCGATATCGTGATCAGCGATCTGATGATGACCACAATGGATGGTATTGAATTGTGCCGGAAAGTGAAAGCAAATGCTGCGCTTGCTCATATTCCTATAATATTATTGACAGGCAGTTCATCAGAGCAATCAAAAATAAAAGGAATTGAATGTGGTGCGGAAGATTATCTGAACAAGCCTTTCAGCAAAGAATTGATCATTGCCCGTGTGCAGAATATTTTGAAATCAAGAAACAGGCTGCAACAATATTTCTTTAATACCGTGACCCTGCAGCCAACATCAGGCATTGATTCTGATAACAAAGAATTTTTGGAAAGATGTATTGAAATTGTAGAATCGCATATTGATGACCCCGGGTTCACAGTTCAGGCTTTTTGCAAAGAGATCGGCATGAGCCATCCTGCTTTGTATAAAAAAATCAGGGCAGTCTCCGGTTTAACGGTGAATGTATTTATCAGGTACCTGCGTTTGCGAAAGGCTGCAGAGCTATTGATCACCACCGGCAAAACAATTGTGGAAGTAACTTATATCACCGGATTTAATGACATCAAATATTTCCGCGAACAATTTTCAAAATTGTTTGGTATAACGCCATCAGAATATGTCAAACGCTACCGCAAGCCTTTTGGCAATAAAATCATGAAAGCGGGAAGCTAAAACACTGGTTCAATCAAATGCTTTTTTTCTTTTGATCTTAAAAAGGAGTGCAATATTTTGATCAAAACCTGCAAAAAGGTTTTCTGAGAACTTTGCATGAGTTCTCCTTCTTTGCCTGCATACATTGGCTCAGGTCTCAATGCAAATAATTTAGAAAAAAATTTACTAAGGTGCCTTCGTTTTTTAAATTCTCTGTTCAGTTTATGCACCATTATTAAATACAGGATAAAACTGCGTAACCTCTTCAAAAAATCACAGGTGTGTCATCGCTTTATTTATTATTTACCCCCTTATTTTATCAATTTGCCCCCCGTTGCATTAAACATTGGCTATCATATTTGCTATTATTTAATAACAAAACGATTGCTTATGTACAAAACCTAAACTATTGCTTTCAACTTTTAGTGCAAACTCTCCATCAATTTGTAAACTTCTTATTAACGCAATATGAAAAAAATCAACTTGCTCTTTCTACTACTGCCATTGCTGCTGTTAAACATTCATGCGGCGGCCCAAACCAAAACGATCACAGGAACTGTTACGGATTCACAAACCGGTGAGCCTGTAGCAGGAGCTACCATTAGGCTGCTTAATTCAAAAATTGGTACTGCCGCCAATGAGAAGGGTGTTTTCAAAATACAAATACCCTCAAATGTTTCGAAGGCAACATTATCAATTTCCGGTGTCGGATTTAAAACGATCGAAGTCCCTGCTCAGGACAATGAAATAATGGTGAAGCTTGTTTCTAATAACAAGCAATTAAACGATGTGGTAGTAGTTGGATATGGAACTGCAAAAAAAGCAACTTTAACCGGAGCTGTCACATCCATCAAATCCAAAGAAGTGACTGAATCACCTGTAACCAACGTGAGCAATGGCTTAGCTGGCCGCCTGCCTGGTTTAGTAGCTGTGACGAGCAGCAGCGAGCCCGGCTATGATGGCACTACTTTACGTATTCGTGGCAGCAATACTTTTAACGACAACAGTGTGTTGGTGGTTATTGATGGTGTGCCCGACAGAAGCCTCGAAAGAATTGATCCTTACAGCATAGAAAGCATATCAGTGTTGAAAGATGCTTCTGCCGCTATTTACGGTTCAAGAGCTGCGAACGGGGTTATCTTAGTTACAACCAAAAGAGGGAAAACAGGAAAACCAGAAATTACTTTTAATACAAATTATGGCTACAACCAGGCAACGAAATTGCCTAAAATGGCGGATGCTCCGCTGTATGCAACTGCATTAAATGAAATCGCATACTATAATAATCCTTCAGGAGGGTTGAATCAAACATACACTGCGGACCAGATTCAGAAATTCAAAGATGGTTCTGATCCTTTGCGTTATCCTAATACCGATTGGTTCAAAACGGTTATAAAACCCAGGTCGGCTCAAAGCAATGAAAATCTCGGTATTTCCGGGGGAACAGAGGCTATGAGATATTTTGTTTCATTGGATGTGAAACACCAGGATGGAGAATATAAAAATAGTGCTACTTATTATAACCAATATGGTTTCACATCAAATATTGATGGTAAGATAAGTAAGAATATCAAGGTCGCGGTAGATATATCAGGCCGTTTGGAAGACAGGCACTTTCCGCAAAAATCTGCGGGAACTATTTTTAATGACCTGGTATCAGCCTATCCAACCTCAGTTGCGTGGTGGCCGGGCGGATTGCCAGGACCGGCACGTGAACATGGTGAAAACCCTGTCGTGATTTCAACAGGTGAGACAGGTTATAATAATGATAAATATTATGCTTTAAATAGTAATTTAAGATTGGATGTTAACATTCCATGGGTAAAGGGTTTAACATTTAGCGGAAACCTTTCTTATGATCAGGGTTTTGATTTTGATAAGAACTTCACCAAGCCGTGGAGGTTGTATTCATGGGATGGAACAACAGTTGATGCCAACGGAAAACCGATTCTCACTTCTAACGTTTTTGGCGCAGGCACTAACAACTCGCCGACTTTATATGAATCTTTTCAAAGCAATTATTCAAAGTTGGCTTTTGGTCTGTTAAACTATCAAACCAAAATTGGTGAGGATCATAGCTTGAAATTTATGCTTGGTTCGCAGGTTTCAAAAGGAAATACTGAAAGCTTCAATGCATACAGAGACTTGTTTGCTTCCACTGCAGTTCAGGAAATGTTTGCAGGAACTACTGCCAATCAGGCAACCGGAGGTTCAGGCACTGTGAATTCGAGATTGAGTTACTTTGGAAGGGTTAATTATAGTTATGCCAATAAATATCTGGTGGAGTTTGTTGGCAGGTATGATGGTTCTTATATTTTCGCTCCCGGTCATAGATTCGGTTTTTTCCCGGGTGTTTCAGTGGGTTGGGTAACTTCGGAAGAAAAATTCTGGAAAGACAATGTTAAGTTTATTGATTATTTTAAATTAAGAGCATCCTGGGGCAAAACTGGTAATGACCGTGTAGCTGACTTTCAATACCTGACTTCTTATTTATTCGGCAGCAGTTATTATCCCACTTCGTCTAACGCGTCTAATTATTATCCTTTTGTTGTGGATGCAGCCAGTGCACTCAGTGAATTGCAAACTGTTTATGAAAGTGTTATTGCAAACCCGAACATTACCTGGGAGGTTGCCAACCAAAGCAATATTGGTTTCAATGCAAATTTCCTGAACAACAAATTAACTGTTGAAGCTGATTATTTCTATTATAAGAGAAGTAATATCTTATGGCCCCAAAATGCTACTGTGCCTTCTTCAGCAGGTTTGTCATTGCCGAGCGTCAATTATGGTAAAGTACAAAATCAGGGTTTCGATTTCTCAGTTACTTACAGCAACATAACAAGGAGCAAATTGAGTTATTCAGTATCGGTTAATGGTGGTTACGCACAAAATAGAGTAATACAATGGGGCGAGGCACCTGGTGCTCCCACATGGCAACAAACGACCGGACATCCTATGGGCTCAGGATTATATTATGTAGGCAATGGAGTGATACATGACTCTAAAGATTCAGCAGCTTATGCGAGTAGCTTCAAATCATGGGGGCTTAGTACTACGCCGGCGCCCGGGGATATTAAGTATGTGGATATTGCTAAAAATGACACCATGGATTCCCGTCAGCAAACGAGAATTTACAAAAGCAGTATCCCTACATTCACTTTTGGAGCTTATATTAATTTGAGCTACAAAAATTTCGATTTAGCAGTTTTATTTCAGGGTGCAACAGGTGCTGTTATGTATCTTAATTCTGATGGGGGAACATTCACTAATTTCCGTGAAAGTCTGTTAGACGGCAGGTGGTCTCCGACGAACCCTAACGGCAATATTCCAAGAACACCCAATCGCGGTAATTATTACTGGGATAACACGGGCAACACTTTTTTCCTTCATAAAACAGATTATGTTCGTTTAAAAACACTTCAGTTTGGTTATACTATAAACACACAAAGTTTTCAAAAAGCAGGCATTAAGTATTTGCGCGTATTTGTGAGCGGGCAAAACCTGCTTACTTATTGTCCGGGCATAAAGGACTTTGATCCGGAAGTAGGTGCAAATACTGTCCCTACTGATTTGAAAAATTCAATACCAAGTATTTCGGGTGGTAATTATCCCTTGTCGCGTGTGCTTTCAATGGGATTAACTATAACTTTTTAAAACCCTGTTCATTGATTGTTAAACAAATTAAATTAAGAGATATGAAAAAAAATATTGTTTACATGATTTTCCTGACGATCATTATGCTGGGTGTTGGAATATCATGTAATAAAAAAATACTCGATCAAACGCCTGTAAGTGCGGTTTCTGATGATGCTGTTTTCAATTCATCAGATCCCGGATTATTAACAGCATTTGTCAACAACATTTATCAGGGTTTGCCACATGGGTTCGACTGGTCAATGCTTGCATCGCTCACTGATGAAGCGCTTACGCAGGCATGCACATGGGCAGGGCAACAGATGGCTATGTTAAGCCAGATAACTCCAAGCAACCTGGGGCCTTTTACAAATACGAATTGTCCCGAACTGATGCATTTCACCTGGGCAAATGAATATTCATTTATCAGAGCTACCAATTTGTTTTTTTCAAAAATAGATGCATCACCAATTGATACAGCTACGAAGCATGCATTAATGGGAGAAGTATTTTTCCAGAGAGCTTATCTGTATCAAAATCTGGTTTCTTTTTACGGTGGCGTGCCGCTTATTACCAAGGCATACACCTTGAATGATAGTTTTAGTGTTGCAAGAAATACGTATGCTGATTGTATCCAGTTCATATCTGACCAGTGCGATAGCGCTGCTCAATATCTTCCTTTGCAACAAGCACAGGTAGGCAGAGCTACCAGAGGTGCAGCACTTGCATTGAAATCAAGAGTGTTGTTATATGCAGCAAGCGATTTATATAATGGTGGTAATGGCGCAGTGCCAGATCCGTTCGCAGGTTATGCTCATCCTGAATTAGTAAGGTATACAAGTTTCGCTTCGGGCGACAGACAAGCTCGTTGGCAGAAAGCAAAAGATGCAGCGCTGGCTGTCATCAATTTGGGGCAATATTCATTATACATGCCAAGCCCTGCATCTCCAAGTGATGCATCTGTTAACTACGGCAATCTGTTTATACAAATGAGTACACCGGAAGATATTTTTGTAAAATATTTTTCTACGAACACTGTTGCAAACTGGAACGATTATGGAAAAACCTATGGCCCGGGATTGTTTCATAATCCCAATGGATTTTGGGGCTGGGGTGTAGATGCTCCTACACAACAATTCGTTGATGAATATGAAATGAATGATGGCAGCACATTTAGCTGGAGCAATCCTGCTCAGGCTGCAGCACCGTATCAAAACCGCGACCCTCGTTTTTATGCAACTGTTTTGTATGATGGCACTTTCTGGCGTCAAAGAACATCAGATATTTTGCCACATGAACCAACAGGTAAACTTCAAACAGGGTATCAAAATATTTCTGCAAGCAATCCAAACACTGACGATATACAGTATGAAGTAGGTGGCTTTGATACACACAATCCTCCTACAGGTGCTAATATCTGGAACTGGTCTCCGACAGGTTATTATTTAAGAAAATGGAGCGATCCAACTATCGACCCATTAAAAGTTTTGCAGTCCACACCATGGCGTTATATGCGCTATACGGAAGTGTTGCTTAATTATGCCGAAGCATCATTGGGTTTAGGTGATGCAGCAACTGCAACAACATATATAAATATGATTAGAACAAGAGCGGGGATGCCTAATATTGCCACTGCTACTATGGAAAGCCTGCAGCATGAGCGCAAAATAGAATTGGCGTTTGAAGAGCTGCGCTATTTCGATATCCGTCGCTGGATGATTTGTGATCCTGCAGTGTACGGACAAAAGGCCGGTTTTAGCAATGTATGGAGCATTCATATATTTTATCCATATAACGGTTCTACAACCTATGGTTCAAGCACACCGGTTTATACACCAGTTGCAAATGTTAGCGGAGCAGGTAATTATGCCAATCTGGATTATTCCGGTGCAAGGGCATGGAATCCCAAATATTATTTCCTGCCGATTGCTTATGATGAAATGAACAAAAATTTAAAACTGATTCAGAACCCTTCTTATTAATCGGACATATAATAATGATAACCTGAAAAATTGAGTCAGGTGCAAGGCTGGTGTTGATTATTCAACACTATACGTGAGTATATTTCTTTGATTTGAAATATCTATAGCTATTAAAAATATTTCATCAGCAAGATGTGATTACATGATTGTGTTAGTATAAAGCTCTTCGCAGGCAACAATGATTATAAGCAGTTATTAAAAGGTTCTCTGTTTCTACGGAGAGCCTTTATTATGGACGAATACTGACTGTATGAACGTTAAATTGAAATATTCAAAAGAGTTATCGTGCTGAGATTTTGTTGATGATACAATGTTGATAGCGCCATTCTGTAAATGATTTAATTATGAAAAAGATTTGTGCCATCATACTATCTTTTTTTATAGCGTGCATTAATAACGCCCATGCACAACCGCATAGTTTTGCATTGGGTGATTCGGTTTTTTTGCTGGATAATAAACCTTTCCAGATGATTTCCGGAGAAATGCATTATTCGCGCATTCCTCGTGAAGCATGGCGCCAGCGGATGAAAATGGCAAGAGCAATGGGCCTGAACACGATTGGCACGTATGTGTTCTGGAATGTGCAGGAACCTGAAAAAGGCAAATTTGAATTTTCAGGGAATAGCGACATTGCTGCATTTGTAAAAACGGCACAGGAAGAAGGGCTGTGGGTTGTGCTCAGGCCTTCGCCTTATGTTTGTGCTGAATGGGAATTTGGAGGATATCCTTATTGGCTGCAAAACGAAAATGGCCTTGTAGTGCGCAGCAAAGAAAAAAAATACCTGAAAGAATATAAAAATTATTTAATGGCATTGGGCAAACAACTCGCGCCATTGCAGATAAATCATGGAGGGAATATTTTAATGATCCAAATTGAGAACGAATATGGATCATATGGCAGCGACAAAAATTATCTTGAAATAAACCAGAAAATATTCCGCGATGCAGGTTTTGATGGCTTGCTATACACTTGTGATCCTGTAAACGATATTGCAAAAGGTTATTTGCCCGGATTGCTTCCTGCGGTGAATGGCACTGACGATCCTCAAAAAATAAAACAGCTTGTCAGGAAATATCATAATGGCAAAGGGCCGTATTATATAGCCGAATGGTATCCTGCATGGTTTGATTGGTGGGGCACATCGCACCATGTTGTTCCTGCAGAAAAATATGCTGCACCATTGGATAGCATGTTGTCTGCAGGAATTTCTGTCAATATGTATATGTTTCATGGAGGCACTACAAGAGGATTTATGAATGGAGCTAACTACAATAATAAAAATCCGTATGAGCCGCAGATAAGCAGTTATGATTATGATGCACCTTTGGATGAGGCAGGAAATGCAACACCAAAATTTATGGCTTTCAGATCAGTCATTCAAAAGCATTTGCCTGCAGGCGAAACATTGCCTGAAGTGCCTGCTGCAAAACCTGTCACATCAATCGATGAAATTCATTTCACTGAAGCAACAAGCATATTCAGCGTGCTTTCATCTCCAAAAATAAATCCTGAACTTTTAAGTTTTGAAGATCTTCATCAGGCTTATGGTTTCATGCTGTACAGAACAACATTGAATGGCGGAGAGAAAGGTAAACTTGTTTTGAAAGATTTACGTGATTATGCGCTGGTGTTCATCAATGGTAAACGTGCGGGCGTTTTAGACAGGAGACATAATGATAGCAGCATCGGCATCTCAATGCCAAAAGGAAAAGTCACGCTCGACATTCTTGTTGAAAATCTCGGCCGTGTAAATTTTGGCCCTTATCTTTTAAAAAATAAAAAAGGCATCACACAAAAAGTATTGTTCAATAATAAAGAACTGAAGAACTGGCAAATGTTCTCCTTGCCTTTCAATAATGTGAATACTGTCAAAAAAAATCCGGGGAATAGCAATTATGCAGAAGCTCCGGTTATCCGCAAAGGAACATTTAATTTAAGCAAAGTTGGCGATGCTTATCTTGACATGAGCAAATGGGGCAAGGGCGTTGTTTGGGTGAATGGATACAATCTCGGAAGATACTGGAATGTTGGCCCGCAACAAACGATATATGTTCCGGTTGAGTGGTTGAAGCCCGGCAATAATGAAATCGTTGTGCTCGAACTGATAAAGCCACAACAAAATATTTTGCGAGGAATTGAAAAACCAATACTAAGCCAGTTGCAGACAAAAAACCAATCATTCAGTTCTTCAAATACAGGCAATTGATAAAAATATGATGAAATGATTTTTTTATGTTATCATAAATAATTTTTTTCTAATAACAGACGGCGTAATTCTTTTGTAAACGATTTGTATTGTTTCATTTTTCGTTATTTATAAAAAGAATGTCAATCATCAAAAGCAATCAATAATTTTATTGCAGCCATCACCAAAAGGCATAATAATAAAATGAAGCAGTTACTAAATTCAATGTTGATCTTTTTTTGTTGCATTGCAAATGCTGTTTGTTTACAGGCACAGCAAGAAACACCTATTAAGCTTTGGTACACCAAGCCTGCTTCACAATGGGTGGAGGCGCTTCCTATTGGCAACGGCCATATCGGCGCAATGATTTTTGGTGGTGTTGAAAATGAACTGCTGCAACTGAATGAAAGCACACTTTACAGCGGTGGTCCTGTAAAACAGAGCATCAACCCTTCAGCGTTTAGTCATCTCGCAAGTATTCGTGAAGCACTTTTAAAAGAAGCAAATTATTCAAAAGCTGATTCTTTGACAAAACAAATGCAGGGCTTGTTCACCGAATCATATATGCCGATGGGTGACATCATAATCCATCAAAATTTTAACGGCGCTAAAACGGATTCTTATTATCGCGATTTGAATATTCAACAGGCAATTTCAACAACAAGCTTTGTTATTAATGGAGTAAAATATTCCAGAGAAATATTTGCATCAGCGCCTGCTAATGCAATGATCATAAAATTGACTGCATCACAGAATGGAAAACTTAGCTTCGATCTTTCAGTTAAAAGTTTATTGCGTATTAATACTTCTGCTAAAGATAATAATGAGTTAGTGGTAAGCGGAAAAGCACCGGCACATGTTGATCCGAACTATCATAATGAACCAGGGAAGCCACCGGTCATTTATGAAGATGCAACGGGCTGTAACGGCATGCGTTTTCAATATCGCATAAAAGCTTCAGTAAAAGACGGCAACGTTACTGTTGATACTTCAGGAATGCGTATCACAAATGCGACAGAAGTTGTTTTGTATGTTGCTGCAGCAACAAGTTTCAACGGCTTTGATAAATGTCCTGATGCAGATGGCAAAAATGAAAAAGCTATTGCTGATTCATTGATACAATCTGCGTCAAAAAAAACATATACTGTATTGCGTGCAGCACATGTTGCCGATTATGAAAAATATTTTGACCGTGTATCATTTCAATTGAAAGATTCACTTGCAAATAACCCTCAGTTATTATTGCCTTCTGATGAAAGATTAAAATCGTATTCGTCTGGTGTTTACGATCCTGGTCTTGAAACATTATATTTTCAATATGGCCGTTACCTGCTAATTTCCTGCTCAAGACCAGGTGGGCCGCCTGCCAATTTGCAAGGCATCTGGAATAATGAACTAAGACCGCCATGGAGCTCTAACTATACGATCAATATTAATACTGAAATGAATTATTGGCCTGCCGAAGTAACCAACCTTTCTGAAATGCATCAGCCCTTGCTTTCATTTATTAAAAACCTTTCAGTAACGGGCACGCGTATCGCAAAAGAATTTTATCATGCACATGGATGGGTCGCTCATCATAATTCAGACATTTGGGCAGTTGCAAATCCTGTAGGGAACAAAGGCACAGGCGATCCTGTTTGGGCTAATTGGCCAATGGGAGGCAACTGGCTTTGCAGGCATTTGTGGGAGCATTATGCATTTACACATGACACAGCTTTTTTGCGCAATGTTTATCCTTTCATGAAACAAGCTGCTTTGTTTTCCATCGACTGGCTGGTGGAAGATAAAAACGGTTATCTCGTAACGGCTCCGTCAACAACGCCTGAAAATAAATTTCTCGACAGCGCAGGTAAAGAGCAAGGAGTGTCGGTTGCCACAACAATGGATATGTCAATCATTCATGATTTGTTTACGAATGTAATTGAAGCATCAAAAGTTTTGCAAGGCGATAATGATTTCCGAGAAATGCTTCTTGCGAAAAAAAATAAATTATATCCCATGCATATTGGCAGTGAAGGCCAATTGCTGGAATGGTATAAAGAATTCAAGGAGACAGATCCGCAACATCGCCATGTGTCACATTTATTCGGCTTATATCCGGGAAGACAGATTACACCCAGCGATACTGCTTTTTTTAATGCTGCAAAAAAAACACTGGAGATAAGAGGCGATGGTGGCACAGGATGGAGCAGGGGATGGAAGATTAACTGGTGGGCAAGATTGCTGGATGGGGATCATGCATACATGCTCATCAGGCAATTGTTGAAATACACCAATACCGGTGAAGTAGAAATGCATAATGGTGGCGGCACTTATCCAAACTTTTTCGATGCACACCCGCCTTTTCAGATCGATGGAAATTTTGCAGGTATATCTGGCATGGCTGAAATGTTAGTGCAAAGTCATACAGGTGTTATACAACTGCTGCCTGCATTGCCTTCTTCGTGGCAAAAGGGTAATGTTTCAGGTTTGATAGCAAGAGGTGGTTTTGAAATCAGCATGAGATGGAACAATCATGCATTGACTGAAGCAAAAGTATTATCTAAGAAAGGCGGAGAATGTATTATACATACATCAGTGCTGCTGCAATCTGCTGATGGAAAGTTTGTTTCAGTGATAGATAACGGCAATGGCTATCTGATTAAGTTCAAGTCGGTAGCAGGAAAATATTATTTGTTTACTGTTAAGAAATAATGATGCAGTTGATAAATTACAGGTAAAAAATGATTTTGAAATTTTGTGACGAACGCATAAGAAAACATGCAATCATAATGATTGTGTTGTTGTTTCTTTTTTGTTTGAATACATTTTCTTTGAATGCACAGCAAAAAACGACGCAGAGAGTTTGGTCAGATAAACCGGCGTTTACTTCTTTGTTCGAAAACGAAAATGAACGAGGTTTAAGTTCTGATATTTACGATAATCTTTGGGAAGGCGATCCGGTTCCTCAATTGCCGCGTGTAAAAAATCCATCTGAGCAAATAAAACGCTGGCAGCAAGGTGAAGGCACAAATTATTTAAGCGAAGAAATCAATGCGCTCACAAAAGGCAAATATCCCAACCCTGTTCGCATATTTGAAGCAGAACCTTATCCAATTGGCAATGGTCGCATCGCTGCTTCAGTTTTTAACGGCAGTGGGCGTGACCGTTACTCATTGAATGAAGTTTCTTTCTGGTCAGGTGGCCGCAATGGAGGAACCATCAACAACAAAGGAGACAAGCCATATGATATAAAAGGACCTGATATCGATAGTGCCGGATTTGGCAGCTATCAGCCGATTGCAGATTTAATTGTAGATTTCAATGCACCTGTTCAAAAAAATTCATTTATCAGAGAGATTTGCATGGATGAAGGTATTGTGCATTCATCAGGCAAGCGCAATAATATTACTGTGCAAAGCACTTCATTCTGCAGTTATCCGGATCAGGTGATGGTGTTGCATTACCAGGCAGATAAAAAAGGCGGGTTGAATGCAACATTCTTGTTTGCCACACAACGCAAAATCGACAGCGTTGTTAATGACGCAAATTCAATGACATTAAATTGCAAATTGGCAAATGGCATGTGGTGCGAAGCCAAAGCAGTTATTGTCAATTATGGAGGAACCTTGAACAATAAATCCGATCACATCATTTTGCGAAATGCTGACTCATGCACCATATTGATTGCTATCGAAACAAATTATGTGATGGATTATTCGAAGCACTTCATTGGTAAAAACCCTCAAACTATTATTGAAGAAAGGTTGCAAAAAATAAAAGACCTGCCATATTCAGTTTTATGGCAGCATCATTTGAACGATTACCAATCGCTTTATAACAGGCTTCAATTTCAATTGGGCAAATCTGCAGATTCTTTGAACCGAATGCCAACACCTGAGCGATTGGAAGCTTACAGAAAAAATCCAAACGATCCAGGTTTGGAAGAAGCCTTGTTCAATTTCGGGCGTTACCTCATGATTTCAACATCACGCCCGGGCAGCCTTCCTGCTGGCTTGCAGGGAATTTGGAATGGAGCAATAGAAGCACCTTGGGGAAATGATTACCACAGCAACATTAATTTTCAGATGGTGTATTGGCTGCCCGAACCCGGCAACCTTTCTGAATGCCATTTGCCGATGATAGATTATCTGGATTCTATGCGTGAACCAAATCGCTTAGCTACGCAAGAATATCTGAATGCGATTGGTCAATCAAACAATAGCCAAACAAGCGGATGGGTTGTTTATACATCTCACAATCCTTTTGGTGGCAATGGATGGCAGGTGAACCTTCCTGGTTCTGCGTGGTATGGTTTGAATATGTGGGAGCATTTTGCTTTTACGAACGATACAAACTATTTGCGGTATGAAGCTTATCCGATGATGAAAGAATTATCAACTTACTGGGAAGCACACCTGAAAACATTGGGGCGTGGTGCGAAAGGTTTTGAAAGTGAATATAAACCTGTTGATGTTTCTCTTTATCCCGAGCTTTCGAAAGTAAAAGAAGGAACATTGGTTGTTCCGAATGGATGGTCGCCGGAAAATGGCCCGCGTGGCGAAGATGGTGTGTCTCACGATCAGGAAATTATTTCAGAACTTTTTCTCAACACGATCAAGGCAGCGCATGTGTTGGATGTTGATAAAGCCTGGGCCGAACAATTGAAAGAAAAACAAGCACGATTGTATTTCCCTCAGATTGGAAAAAAAGGAAATCTGATGGAGTGGATGATCGATCGCGATCCTGTGACAGATCATCGCCACACTTCGCATTTGTTTGCTGTTTTTCCGGGCAGCACCATCAGCTTTGAAAAAACACCTGCATTGGCTGAAGCTGCGAAAAAATCGTTGCTGTTCAGAAAAACAACAGGCGACAGCCGTCGCTCGTGGGCGTGGACATGGCGCTGTATGTTGTGGGCAAGACTGCGCAACGGAAACAAAGCGCATGAGATGATTGAAGGATTGATCAAGTATAATATGCTTGATAATTTTTTCACCACACATCATATTCCTTTGCAGATTGACGGCAACTATGGTATTGCTGCTGCGATGCTTGAAATGCTTGTGCAATCGCAGGACAGCGTCATCGGATTATTACCTGCTCGGAGCAACAAATGGCCTGAAGGAAAAGTGAAAGGAATAAAAGCAAGAGGAAATATTGAAGTGGATATGGAATGGCGAAATGGAAAAGTAACAAGCTGGCAATTGTATTCAAATAGTCCAAAGCCTGTTAAGGTGCTCGTAAATGGAAAATATATTAATACATTACCTCAGCCATTTGCAGAACGATAAAGTTTAAAAACTGCTACTCATTTGATAGATTTATTTTCAGATTTCCGTTTAACGAATTTAAAATTACAGTGAATAAGTTCGTTCTGTTTCTGCTCGCTTTCGCCAACTTGTATCAAAATCGCACACTCCTGTAACGAAAATGAAACTCCTCACAGAACCTGATGCAACAAATTCATTGTAAATCACGTCTTTTATTTTCGGCATATTCTTAGCTTTTTGTACATGGTGAAGTATGGTCTTTTTTGTCATGATAAAAAAGATAGTTAATCATATTGAAGTTTATATGAGGGCAAAATTGAGCAGAATATAAATCAGTATCTCATTTTATCATATATCCCAACTCACTTTTTATGTTCAGAACAAATTTGAAAATCGCGTGGCGAAATCTTGTAAAAGATAAGCAGTTCACAATTTTGAATGTGCTCGGGTTGTCAGCAGGCCTTGCTTGTGCGCTGCTTATTTTTTTATGGGTGATTGATGAATTGGGCTATGATAAATTTTTTGCGAATGATAATCAGGTGTACAAATTATTTGAGCAGAGAACAAGCACTCAGTGCGATATCAGTTATTCAGAAGAATCTTCCGGCAAATTGAGCGAAGCAGTCAAGCAATCTATTAACGGTGTAGAATACGCCGCTGCGGTTGCTCCTCCAGGTTGGTTTCCGCAAATCACACTTTCTGTGAATGATAAAAATATTAAGGCAAACGGTCAATATGCAGACAAAGATTATTTCAATATTTTTTCTTTTTCATTGATTGCAGGCGAAAAAGATAAGGTACTTGCAGATCATAGCTCAATGGTATTGTCTGATGAACTGGCGATGAAATTATTTGGGACTACAGATAATATCATCGGCAAGCCGGTAAGCTTCAATCATGACACCACTTTTTTTGTATCGGGCGTATTTAAAAAAATGCCTGCTAACTCTTCGCAGCAATTCGATTTCGTGTTATCATTTGATTATTTCCGAACAGTAAAGACATGGGTTACGAGTTGGTACAATACCGGCCCGCTCAATTATGTGCTCTTGAAAAAAGACGTTGATCCAAATGTGTTTAACAAAAATGTCAGTGATATCCTTAAAAAAAATAGTGAGATCAAGAGAACAAATATTGTTGGGATGAAATTTTCAGATGTCTACCTGCACAATAATTTCAATGGAAATGTGCAAAGCGGCGGACGGATTGAATATGTGAAATTGTTTTCATTGCTCGCAGTGTTCGTGATGATTATTGCATGCATCAACTTCATGAATCTGTCTACTGCGAAAGCTGCACGCAGGTTTAAAGAAGTGGGCATAAAGAAAGTGGTTGGCGCAGAAAGAGGGCAATTGATATTTCAATTTCTCACAGAGTCTTTTTTACTTACAGTAGCTGCTATGTTGTTTGCTATTGTGATTGCAGTATTATTATTGCCGGCATTCAATCAATTAACGGGTAAAACTATTGTGCTACATTTTACATGGCAAATGACAGTCGGAATTATTTGCATTGCTTTAATCACAGGGTTTGTGGCAGGTAGTTATCCGGCTCTCTATATTTCCAAATTCAACCCATTGTCTATTTTAAAAGGCAAACTGAATACCTCTGTAGCAGAATTATTATCAAGAAAAGGATTGGTCGTTTTTCAATTCACACTTTCAACAGTTTTAATTGTTGCAGTGTTTGTGATCTATCAGCAAATCCAGTTCATTCAAAATTCGGATCCTGGCTATAATAAAAACAATGTGCTTCGAATGGCTGCAGAAGGAACTCTTTCCACAAAGCAGGATGCTTTTATTGCAGAATTGAAAAAGATCCCCGGCGTTAGTAATGCAAGTGCAACAAATCATCGAATGGTGGGGCATAATTTTGCCACGCCAGCTTTGGATTGGCCTGGCAAGTCAGTGAATGACAATACGTATTTTGAAGGCTTTGAAGCAACCTATGATTTTGTGGAAACAATGGGCATGCATATAAAAGAGGGAAGGAGTTTTTCAAAAAACTTTAGTGCAGATTCGACAACAATTATTTTGAACGAAGCTGCTGTGAATGCGATGCATCTGAAAGATCCTGTCGGGAAAATGATAAAGCTGAATAATCACGACGTTCAGATCATTGGTATTGCAAAAGATTTTCATTTTGAATCGATGCATGCAGAAATAAAACCTTCATTTATTCAGCTTGTGGCACAACGCGGAACTATTGTTGCAAGCATCAATAGCAATAATCAAAAAGCAACAATTGCAGCAGTAAAGCATTTGTATGAAAGCTATAATCCCGGGTTCCCATTCACTTTTAATTTTTTAGATGAAGCTTACCAGCAGCAATATGAAAGTGAAACACGAGTATCTGAATTGTCAAAATATTTTGCAGGATTAGCTATTATTATTTCATGTCTTGGATTGTTTGGTTTAGCTGCATTCACCGCGCAAAAAAGGAGAAAAGAAATCGGCATACGAAAAGTGATTGGTGCTTCTGTGGTAAACATTACTACCATGTTGTCGCTTGATTTCTTCAAGCTGATTGCGTTATCGTTAGTAATCGCATTTCCGTTATCGTGGTGGCTGATGAATAACTGGCTGCAAAGTTTTGCTTTTCGCATCAATATAAGCCCAATGATTTTTCTGGCGACGGGATTAGCCGTGTTGCTCATCACTATTTTCTCTATCAGTTTTCAATCAATAAAAGCTGCAATGACAAATCCGGTGAAGAGTTTGAGAAGTGAATAGTGGATGGTCAATTGTCAATAGCGGGTTTGAGATTGGTAGGAATAAATTTTATTATTATTTCCAGCCGCCTCCAAGGCTTCTGTAAAGATTGACCACAGAATTTAATTGCTGTAGTTTATCATTCACGCTGTTGAGCTGCGCAGATAAAAGGCTTTGCTCAGATGTGAGTACATCCGTGTAATTAGTTGCAGAAGAATATTTGAGCAGTTCTTTTGTATAGTCAACTGATTTTTGCAGATATTCTATTTGTTGCCCACGCAATGCTTGTTTTTCTGAAGCAGCTTTATAACTATACAAAGCATCAGACACTTCCTTGCCTGCGACCAAAATTGTTTTCTTAAACGTATTCAGGTATTCTTCCTGATTTGCTTGTGCAACAGCAAGCCGCTGTTTGTTTCTGCCCTGTTCAAAAACAGGTTGCAATAAACCTCCGGTGATGTTTGCAAAAAAACTGACCGGATCAAATAATTGAGATAGTGAAGTGGCAGAAAAACCTGAAGCTCCCGTAATAGTGAATGAAGGATAAAAATAAGTCCTCGCAACGTTGATCATCTCGAATGAATTGCGCAATTGATATTCTGCCTGCTGCACATCAGGGCGGTTGGCTAATAATTGTGCAGGGACACCGGTTGCAAGATTTGTTGCAACGGTTTGTTGTTCGAGTGAAGTTCTTAATATCGTGTCAGGAGTTTTCCCTAATAATATGCTCAATGTGTTTTCTGTTTCCCTGATATTTTGTTTGAGATCAGGAATGGTTATTTCCACTGAATAACGGTTAGCTTCGCTTTGAACAACTGCAGCGCCCGTCACCACATTGCTTTCTTTTAAAACCTTCATTGTTTCCACTTCTTTGATCCTGTTATCCACTGTTCTTTCTGTGATGTGAAGCTGCGCGTCATAAGCCATCAGTGAGTAATAATTCGTAACAATATCTGCTATCAATTGTGTTTGCACAGCTCTTTTGTATGAATCACTTTGAAGCAATGATGCAAGCGCAGCTCTTTTTGCACTGCCAAGCTTGCCCCAGATATCTGCTTCCCAACTTGTAGTGATTCCTAACAAAAAGGATTCAGGAAAACCAAATTGTGTGGAAGGAACTCTTTGAAAACCTGCTGTTGCATTTGCGTCAACACTTGGTAATAATGCAAGTTTGCTTTGTTTGAAATTAGCAGCGGCGGTTTTGATTCTTGCCATTGCCACTTTTAGGTCAAGATTATTATTGATGCCTTCCTGAACGAGTTTCTGAAGCAATGTGTCGGTAAACATTTCTTTCCACGAAATATTAGCGATGTTGTTCGTCGTATCGTTTTTGGATGAATCTCTGTATAGTTGATTGCTTACTGCATCAGAAGGCTGTTGATATGGCTGCACAACTTTGCATGCATTCAATATAAGAGTTGCTTTAATAAATAGTGTTGCCCAAATATATTTTTCCCATGCTTGTCTTTTCATTATAGTCAGCTTTCCCATTTAATAATTTAGCTAATGATCAGATCATCATTTTCATCATACTTGTTGGCGCGTATTTTCTCTTGCAACGATTGAAAGATGATGAACAATCCCGGAATAACAAACACGCCAAGTACAGTGCCAATGAGCATTCCACCAATAGCACCTGTGCCGATCGATCTGTTGCCATAAGCGCCTGCGCCGGTTGCAAACATCAATGGCATCAATCCAAAAACAAATGCGAATGATGTCATCAATATCGGTCGCAATCTTGCTTTTGCCCCTTCTGTTGCTGAATCGAGCAGGCTCATTCCTTTTCTTCTTCTTTCCAATGCAAACTCAACAATCAGGATTGCATTCTTTGCTAATAAACCAATCAGCATGATCAATGAAATTTGCATATAAATATTATTGCCGATGTTGAACATCTTCGCGAAAATGTACACACCTGATAAACCAACCGGCATAGATAACAACACAGCAAAAGGAACAATATAACTTTCATATTGAGCGCTCAATAATAAATACACAAATACAAGGCTTAATAAAAAGATATAAACAGATTGTGTGCCGCTTGTCTGTTCTTCTCTGCTGATGCCTGAATATTCATAACCATATCCGGGTGGCAATGTTTGTGCAGCAACTTCTTTGATAGCCACCAATGCTTCGCCCGAACTGAAATTTGGTTTTTGGATTCCGTTCACAGAAATCGAAGTGAACATATTGAACCTGCTGATGCTTTGAGGGCCGTATACGCGTTTAATGTTGATGAATTCAGTGATCGGTGCCATTTTAGTGCTGCCTGATTTTACATAAATTTTATTCAGCCCTTCAACATTAGCGCGGTAATTTGTATCAGCCTGAATCATCACGCGATATTGCTTTCCATACTTATTAAAATTGGAAGCATAAAAGCCGCCGTAATAAAATTGCATGGCACTCAAAATATCATTCACGTTAATGCCTGCATCTTTTGTCTTGGCAACATTAACGCTCATCTCATATTGTGGAAAGCCAGGATCAAATGCAGTGGTGGCATATTGTATTTCCGGACGTTTGTTCAACGCGTCTAAAAATTTTTTTGACACAGCATAAAAATCATCAATGCTATGTCCGCCTTTATCCTGCAATTGAAAAGAAAAACCTCCAGTGCCACCAAAACCTGTGATGGTGGGAAGCGACATCGGGAAAATGGACGCTTCTCGAATGCCTGCTGTTTTTTGCTCCAGCATTTTAATCACATCCTGATTGCTGACACCTTTTCTGAGGCTCCAGTCTTTCAATTCCAAAAAAACAATTCCATAATTGCTTCCATCGCCTGCCATAAAATTAAATCCGGTAACACGGAAAACATGTTCTACTTGCGGGATTGACTGCGCACTGTCGCTTACCTGTTTCACGATTGCTTCAGTTCGTTCCATAGATGAAGCAGAAGGGAGACTGACGGAAACGAAAATTGTTCCCATATCTTCATCAGGCACAAAACTCGATGGAGTGGTTTTCGTTAAGAAAGCAAATAACCCTATAAAGATGGCTGCTGATATCAGCATGAGCCATTTCTTCAATGAGAGAAATTTGATGGCGCGTGTATACTTCGACATTAGCGAATCGTACGCTACATTAAAACCTGCACCAAATCTTTGCAGAAAATTTCTTTTTTCATGCATCACATGTTTGGGCGGCCGCAAGAACATAGCAGCAAGAGCAGGACAAAGTGTTAATGCATTTATTGCAGAAATGCCAATGGAAACAGCAAGCGTAACGCCGAATTGTTTATAAAAAACTCCTGTTGAGCCGCCGACAAAAGTGACTGGTATAAACACCGCAGCCATTATCAAAGTGATGGATAAAATCGCACCCGTTATTTCACTCATTGCATCAATGGCAGCTTTGCGCGGCGATTCATAACCGTGCTCTAATTTTGCGTGAACTGCTTCCACCACAACGATTGCATCATCCACCACAATTCCGATGGCGAGTACTAGCGCAAATAAAGTAAGAAGGTTAATACTATATCCAAAAATGTATAAAAAGAAAAATGTTCCGATAATACAAACAGGAACAGAAATCCCGTGAATGAGTGTTGAACGTATGTCTTGCAAAAAAAGAAAGATGACCAAAAACACGAGCGCAAAACATTCAAGAAGTGTCGTTATTACTTTTTCAATAGAAGCGCCTAAAAAGCGATTAATATCTACAACTATAGCATAATGGATTCCGTCAGGAAAAGATTTGCTTGCTTCATCCATCGCCTGTTTCGATAAATTGATAACATCCCTTGCATTGGATCCGGGTGTTTGACTGATTGCCATCCCGCTTGCAGGATGGCCTTTGTATGCAGCTGCATACGAATTGAGGAGCGCACCAATTTCTACTCTTGCAATATCTTTCAGGTGCAATAACTGTCCATTTGTTTTTGCTTTGATAATAATATTTTCAAATTGACTTACACTTTGCAGTTTACCAGTATATGTAATCACGTATTGAAAGCTCTGGTTCCCATTCTCGCCAAATTTTCCTGGAGCGGCATCCATGTTTTGCTCACCCAATGCATCTGAAACATCCTGAGGAGTAAGCCCATACACAGACATGAGATCGGGCTTGAGCCAAATGCGCATAGAGTAATCGCGGGTACCAAATGCACGTGCATTTCCTACACCGGGAACTCTTTTTATCTGTGGAAGAATATTAATGTTGGCATAATTCTGCAAGAATGTTTGATCATAAGCTGGCTTATCGCTGTAGAGCGCAAATATCAACACCATACTGCTTTGCTGTTTCCTTACAGTGACACCTGTTTTTACTACATCTTGCGGCAACTGGCTGGTTGCACTGGATACAAGATTCTGAACGTTCACTGCATCTTTATCAGGATCTGTGCCCACCTGAAAATAAACTTGTATGGATGCGCTTCCGTCATTCCCTGCAGATGATGTCATGTATGTCATCCCTTCAACACCATTAATGGCTTCTTCTAATGGAATGATCACATTTCTTAAAACAACTTCTGCATTCGCCCCTGTGTAGAATGCGGATACATTCACTGTTGGCGGCGCAATATTTGGATATTGTTCAATGGGCAATTTGAGCAACCCTAAAATTCCAAGCAACACAATGATGACCGAAATAACCGTGCTTAATACCGGCCGCTTAATAAATGTTTTGATCATTTTATTATCAAATGATTATTTGAAATTTTTGTAAACTGAATCAGCAGTTGCCTGCTTTGGTATAATCTCGGTGTTGTCTTTTAATCCAACAAGGCCTTCCAGGACTACGGTTTCGCCGGCTTTCAAACCGCTTGTTACTATAAAATACTGTCCGTTGTCCGAAGGAACTCCTGTGATTGCTGTGCTCGAAATCTTGTTGCTTTTGTCAACTATGTACACGAGCTTTTTATCCTGCAATTCATAAGTGGCGCTTTGTGGAATGATCAGCGCTGTGTCAATTGTTGTCGGGACTCTCACCGTTGCGCTGGCACCGCTTCTGATAATGCCAAAAGGATTTGAATAAAGTGCTTTGAAAGTAGCAGTGCCGGTCTCTGTCGAAATCAGGCCGCTGGCCATTTCTATTTTCCCTTTTTCAGGATAGATTGATCCGTCAGCCAAAATGAGCGAAGCAGGCGAGAGGTTATTTATTTTTTCATGAATGGAAGAACCTGGCGTGCTTGAAAAATATTGCAAGAGTTGTTTTTCATTCAATGAATAGTAGGCATATACGTTACTGATATTTGAAAGCGTAGTGAGTGGCGATGTGTTTGTGTTATTAATGAGTGCGCCGACTTTATATGGGATCATTCCAATCACTCCGTTTGCAGGGCTGCGCAAAATAGAGTAACCGGCATTTGCCTGTGCATTTGCCAATGCTGCTTTTGCCTGTGCGAGAGAAGCTTCTTTTGCTTTGAGTGAATACTGAGCTGACTCAAGCTCATATTTGCTCACGATTTCTTTTTCCACCAATGGCTTTGCTTTTGCAACTTGCATTTTTGCGGCGTCCACATCAGCTTCGGCGCTTTTGACGCTGGCAGTTGCTGTCACAACTTCCTGTTCATATTGTGGGTTGCTAATGCGAAAAAGTAACTGGCCTTTTTTAACTGCAGCACCTTCCTGCACATAAATGGCATCAAGGTATCCGTCAATTTTCGGTCTTATCTCAACAATCTGTTGTCCTTGAATCGTAGCGGGGAAATCGAGATTTACTTTTGCGGTGCGGGGGCTAAGCGTGAGCACTTTGAAATCTTTGACCTGTGCCTGCATATTGTTAGCAGGCATATTTTTTTGATCTGTGCTGCCACAGGAAAATAATTCAAGGCACAAAAAACCAATGAGCGAATGAATAATTAGTCTTGGTATCACTATAAGAATTTAAGCGGCAAAATAAGATTAATTACACTATTCCATAATCTGCTTACATAAGCGGAAATATAAGTCTATCAGCGTTTGATAATGAGGAAAAAAATGCCCACATAGCTTCACGATGATTGTGAAAGGGCATATAGTAATAATAATGCACGGCTTTTTGGATATGTATTTCCGTTCGCCTTGTTAGCCGGGTGACTCAGTTTCTCTTCCAGATACTTTTCAGCGGAGCATATTCTATTTTTTTAATGCTAAGATTTTCGCGGGATTCAATTTTTATATTGTTATAATCTTTTGTCGGGAAAAAAGTTTCTGTCATCACTGTCATGCCATCATCAGCAAATAGTTCAACTGAACTGACATCAATAATTAAGGAAATATTCAGAGCATGATTGGTAGAAAACCTTGGCGCAAAATGTTTCGCTGCAAAGTTTTTCTGAAAATCTGTTTTCCCGGATTTGGTTCTGTCAATGTAAAATTGATGATTGTCTTTATCGTAACCGATTGCTGTTTTTTCATTCTTATCATTTGAAAGAACAACTGCAAAATTTGTTGTTGCATCAATAGAAATATTAAGGCGACAAGGGAATTTTATTTGGTTTATTTTTTTTGAAAGGTCAAAGTTTTTTGTGGAAGAAATATTTTCTATAAGGGTTTTACCTGATTCAATTTTATTCAGTTCTTTAACAGGTTCAGCCGATACAATAATATCGTTTGCTGTATGCTTTATTTTTAATTCCCTCGGAATGGTCATCGCATTTCTCCAAATGGTCGTAGGAACATCATTCGCGTATAACCAGTTTGTCATCCATCCCAAAAAGATTTTTCTATTGCCGGTATTTGACCATGTGATGCCTGCATATTCATCAGGTCCATAATCCAGCCACCTGATTTTGTGATCAAGAGGAATAAATTTATTTCCATCGAATTGGCCAAGGAAATATTGAGTGGCCGATCCTTTATTCGGACCTCCGGAGCCGATGTTCACAATCATCACCCAAAGCTTTTTGCCTTTATCATCCAGTGAGAACAAATCGGGGCATTCCCACACGCCTTCATGAGCACCGAGATTCTCACCAAATTCACTTTCTTTTTTCCAGTTTTTTAAATCAGGCGAAGAGAAAAAAGTAATTCTGTCTTTTGTTGCAAGGGTCATCACCCATTTTTTTTCTGGCGCATACCACATCACTTTCGGGTCGCGAAAGTCTTTAATACCCGGGTTTTTCAGAACAGGATTGCCTGAATATTTTGTCCATGTATCTCCATTATCTATGCTAAAAGCCAGGCTTTGATTTTGAAAATCATCAGTTCCTTTTGCTTCACCTTTTGGATCATGGTGCGTGAAGATCGCTACCAGCGCGGTTTTCCCCTCTTTTCCAAAACCGGAAGTATTGTTTGAATCCACGACGGCGCTCCCTGAAAAAATATAACCAAGGCTATCGGGGTATAGTGCAATCGGCATTTCGCGCCAATAAATCATGTCATTACTTTCTGCATGTCCCCAGTGCATCGGCCCCCATTTGTTGCCGTCAGGATAATATTGAAAGAATAAATGATAAATGCCATTAAAATAAACCATTCCGTTCGGGTCATTGATCCAGTGTTGCCGAGGCGAGAAATGCACCTGCGGACGATGCTGCTCTTCATACATTTTTGCATTGACATTCTGCGCTTTTGCGACTGTCGAGATTGATATTAATGCTCCCATGAGAGGGAAAAAGATGATTTTCATAATACATTTTTAAATTGAAGTCATGGGTTAACGGGTATGCATACCTGAATAAGAAACACGATTTTCAGAGGCGTTTTTGGGTGTAGTAAACCGGTTTCCATAGCTAAAAGTCAGGACATTTCCAGCATCAAAAAAGCAAAAAATGACCTTTTCAGAGGGGAAATTATGGATATGTTCACAATTTCTGGACAGATTATTTTGGCGGCACACATAAACATTACTATTTTTAGCAGGTATAATTATTAATAATTTACTAACGATTAAATTCAAATTATCATGGCTAAAGCAAAAAAAGCAGCTAAAAAAGTTGCAAAAAAAGCTCCCGCAAAAAAAGCTGCTAAGAAAGCTGCTCCAAAAAAAGCTGCTAAAAAAGCTGCTCCAAAAAAGAAATCGGCAAGAAAACCTAATGCAGCGTTCATGAAACCACTTACTCCAAGTGCATCACTTGGTGAAGTAGTTGGAACAAAACCGCTGCCAAGAACAGAGGTTATCAAAAAGATTTGGGATCATATCAAAAAGAACGGCTTGCAAGACAGTAAGAACAGAAGAATGATCAATGCTGATGCAAAACTGAAAGCAGTTTTCGGCAAAGCTCAGGTTTCTATGTTCGAACTGGCTAAAATTGTAAGCAGCCATTTGAAATGAGCTTGAAAAGATACTAGCAATAAAGCCTGCAGATTTTCTGCAGGCTTTTTAGTTTATATTGATTTGTAAAAATAAATTTTCGGTTATATATAACCGTTATAATAAGAAAAAAACTAAAGCCTACTTTTACCTACACTGAATTTTATATTACTGCTTCCTGTTCTTCCGTCTGCAGTTATTCCTTGTATAAGAATTGTATAATTCCCTGACAGATCTGAAGTGTAGAAACTGATTTGTTTTTTTCCATTGGGGTTTGTGACGATATCCGGCGACCAGTAAAGTGTGTTCCTGAAATCAGGCAACCGGCTTTTTATTTTTTGCGGAACATCATATACGGGAGAATAAAATTCCCGCTGAAGCTGCAGGCCTTCATATTCTAAAATGACTGCATTAGGATCTAACTGGAATCCTGCCAGATCTCCTTTGTAACTATAAAAATTGATGATGCCGTCAAATATAGAAGAGCCTAAAAAATATTTCCTGTTCACAAGCTCTATTTTTTTTATCAGCAACGGATCAAGTGAAATAATTTTATCGACGTTTGATACCGGAAGACCGTCTAACAAAATGAGCGGGTCATCATCAAAAAAATAATGATAAGAATTGTCCATTGCATTGATGTGAAATTTGCCTTGCTGCTTTCTTACGGAAATGCTTCCGACATATTCTCTCAGCACTTCTTCCATCGTTGAAAATCTTGTATAATCATCCAGAAAATATTTTCTATCGGGTTGCCCATAAAAAGCTGTGGAATCATAAACATCATAAGGTGGATTAAATTTTTGTAGTGAATCATTCAGATATGCGCTTTGAACTTGTGAGCTGGTACTATGATATGACAATTGATCGCTCAGGCTTTTTGAAATTTGAAAATCCTGAAAACGGGTATCTGAAAATTTTTCATAGAAAGGATTTGTGATGTCAACATGATACATGCTGTCTGTAGAATCTCCTGCTTCAACAATGATTTCCGGCGATCCATAAAATTTATTAAGATCAAATCTCACTTCACCTTTTTGATTGCTTTCCGAACTTCCTAACTGGAACTGATAACCCGGCACACTGAGAAAAGTTTTGATTTTTTCTGCAGGCTGTTTTGTTGTTTTATTAGTGATCCTTCCTGTTATGATATGGCCTTCATATTCTGGTGCAAATTCTAATATTGGAGAGTTATTGCTGATCGCTTCATTCCATTTGAATCTCCGCCAACCTTGGGTGAGCATCAAATTGTCAATAGCTTCATTCGTTTCAGCACTGCCGTCCTTAAAATAATAATCAAGTGATTCAATGTTTCCTTTAAGTTCTGAAGACAGGAGCATATAAGAAGTGATGCTGTTTTCATCTTCAGGCTGAAGCGAGTCGCTCAAAAAAACTGACATGGACATATCCGCTTTTGTTGCCATTCTGGTTTCATCATAAGTTGATAATGTTATGTCAACTTTCTGCCGGTTTCCGAATTCTTTTTTTTGTAGCTCAGCATCGATGAATAATTTTTTTTCGGGACGTTTAAAATACAGCCTTTCGCATAATGGCTTTTTGTTTTCATCAAAAATGGTAAAGCCCGAAATACCTTCCTTCAAATCTGATTTATTGAGAATAGCATTTGCAGTCCCCTGATTTAGCAATAATGCCTGAGCAGACTCGATTGTGCTTTTGGAATGAGCAATCAGGTAAACAGATTGAGCCGATTGAGCAATATTTGTTTTTACTGTTAGTTTTATTTGACTTGCACTAATATCTTCTAACTGTAATGTATATCCGTTATTATATATGTCAGGAAGCTCTGCATTTACGGTTTTGTTATTTACTGAAATAACTGCTTTATATTTTTCCCCGGATAACGGCGTAAATAAAAAACTGCCCATGCCGAATTTGAAAGTTTTAAAATTTGCGACAATATTGTTTTTTGAATCAAGAATTTCTCCGTTACCATCGACTCCTTTGCCTTCAGAACTTGTTACTTTAAAAGCAACCTTGCTTTGAATGCTGTTTACAAGGATGCCCCCTTCAGGGAAGAATTGTATGTCATACTTTATGAGCGTATCGCTCCTCAAAGGGTCAGGCTTTTTCAAAAGATTAATGATGGAAATATTTTTTTCGAAAAAACAGTCAGGCCCAAAATTTTTCATCCAGTTTGTGTAGGCCCTGAATTTGTATTTCCCTGAACTAATTGAAGAGGGCAAAAAGAATGATCCGTTGCCTGAACCTTTTTTCAAAGCAATTTTTCCCTGCAAAACTGGCTTTAGGTCTTTGTTATAAATTTCAATGTAAGCAACCTTGCTTAAGTCGATTGGGTTATTCGATAATGCATTTGTAACATACAGTTTGAACCATAAAATTTCCCCGGTTGTGTAGAAAGATTTATCGGTATGAACGAATATTTTTTCCTGTAACGACTTATTATTGTATTGATCAAACCTTGCAAGGATGTTTTGCAATTCATCAGTCTGACAGAAGCAATTTGAATAAATAAAAGCTGATAATAGTAATATTTTTTTCAAATGATTTTGTCTTCCGAGATTTTTTGTTTTGCTCCTGTTGATCACATGTATTTTTTTATTGCCAGAAAGATGGTTTTATATTAGTCCCGTTCCTGATGGTGCAGTCCACGCAGAAATTGTTAGAGAAATTATATCCTTGAATGATGCCATTAGTTGCTATTTCTTTAATCGGCAGGTTGCTCTTATGAATATAATAAGTAAGGCTATCCACCCTGTGAAATTCTTCCCCGCAGGGCTGGTCGTATTCCCAGGGCAGCACTTCTGAGTTACTGACGAAAATTCTTTTTTCTGTTGGTTTTCCTGCACTGATAAATCCCAGCACAGGTTCATTGGGATTTGTGATGCAATGGATATTGCCTGTTATTTGCGAAGGCTGTGCGTCAAAAATAGTTCCTGTTTGCTCGGTGCTTTTTTGCAAATTCCCCCAGTAATTAAATGCTTCTTTTGTTAATCCGAATTGCCTGATACTAATACTGTATTTAACAGCAATTTGTGGCGAATTCAGCGGAACAGTCTCAATGGGCATAAGATTGATAATATCAGCGCTCAATTTTGCAGAAGAAGCAATAATGATATTTGTTGACTTGCTTGTTTGCCAGCAAATATGCGGGATAGAGACGGTGCTTAAATATGCAGAGCTGTCAACCGGATTATAGTGTAGAAAAGTTTCATAGAAAGAATGGAACTCCCATGTTTCAACGAAGTCCCATTTATAATATCTTGTATTATTGGACGGATCATGCGTGTTTAAAAATATAGAAACACCGCTGTCGCTTCTGCTCCATACGATACTATCGATTGAAGGTGTTGATTTGACAGGTGTAAAATCGGAAATATAACTTGAGCCATTGCTCGTCAGGATTTTGAGCCTGTAATTTTGATTGTTCAAAAGATTCAGGTTAGGGCTTCCATATTTCCCATTGCCAAAATTTGTCAATTGCAATGAATAGCCTGCATCACCTTCTACAAATAATTGCGCATTGCCTTCGATGATTTGTGCATCACCCGTGTTTAGATTACGTGTGCGCGTTAACGTGATAACAGTTGAATCATTTCCGGCATTCAGAAACCCATCTACCACCAGATAATTTTTATTGGCATTCAGAGCGGGAGGTGTATAAGATTGTTTGCAGCTTATCATTATAAGCAGAAAAAAAATAAATTTATATGTTTCAGAAACCTTGTTTTTCATTTTCTTTTTTTGTCATGGCCAAAACACTGGTTTCACATCAACGCCATTCCTGATCGTGCAATCCACGCAGAAATTATTAGAGAAATTGTATCCTTGAACTATGCCATTAGAGGATATTTCTTTTATAGGCAGCATGCCGTTGCGGACAAAATAGGTAAGGCTGTCAACCCTGTGAAATTTCTGGCCACATGCCTGATCATATTCCCATGGAAGCACATCTTTATTGCTGATGAAAATTCTTTTTTCTGTCACGGTACCTGCACTGATGAACCCGAGCACAGGTTCATTGAGGTTTGTCGTGCAGTGGATGTTGCCTGTGATTTGCGAAGGTTGTGCGTCAAAAATAGTTCCTGTTTGTTCGGTACTTTTTTGCAAATTCTCCCAATAGTTGAACGCTTCTTTTGTTAATCCGTATTGTTTTATCAGAATGCTGTATTCAACAGAAAGCTCCGGGTAATTCAAAGGAATGGTTTTGATAGGTGCGAGATTGATAATATCAGCACTCAATTTTGCGGAAGAAGCAATAATGATATTAGTTGAGTTGCGTGATTGCCAGCAAATATGTGGAATGGAAATGGTGTCCAGATATGTGGTGCTATCAACTGGATTATAATGCAGAAAAGTTTCATAGAAAGAATGGAACTCCCATGTTTCAACAAAATCCCATTTATAATATCTGGTATTGTTGGAAGGGTCATGTGTGTTTAAAAATATGGAAACGCCGCTGTCGCTTCGGTCCCATAAAATACTGTCGATTGGAGGTGTTGATTTGACGGATGTGAAATCGGAAATATAACTTGAGCCATTACTTGTCATGATCCTGAGCCTGTAGTTCTGATTGTTCAAAAGATTCAGATTAGGGCTTCCGTATTTTCCATTTCCAAAATTTGTCAGTTGCAATGAATAGCCTGCATCTCCTTCTACAAATAATTGTGCATTGCCTTCAATGATTTGTGCATCTCCACTGTTTAAATTACGTGTGCGCGTCAACGTGATTATAGTAGAGTCATTTCCGGAATTGAGAGACCCGTTTACAACCAGATAATTTTTGTTAGCTTTAATAGCAGGTGGATTGTAAGATTGTTTGCAACTGAAAACTATCAGCATTGCGTATAATAGATATTTATATTTTCTTCTTTTCATTCGCCTCAGAATTTGAAATTATATGTGATAGAAGGGATGACGGTGCCGAATATCGACAGCTTATATCCTTTTATCTCACCGTTCTCTTCTATAAAATATATCGAGTAAGGATTTTTTCTTCCGGTGAGATTATAAAAACCAATTGTCCAGGAGCTGTGCTTGAATTTTTTTATTTTATGATTGCCTTCAATATTCATTGATAGATCTGTTCTGAAATAATCAGGCACACGGAATTGATTTCTTTCAGAATAAAAAACACGTTGTGAACCACCGAGATCATAAATGGCAACAGGCAAAGTGATCGGCCTTCCGGTGCTGTATGTGATATTTAGTGAAACACTGAAGCGGTGCGAGAATTTATAATTGCCGATAAAATTTACATTATGTGGTTTGTCAAAATTTGCTGGATAATATTTTCCGTCATTGATTGTCTGTCCGGCAATAGGATCGTCTTGTTGCAACAACGTTCTGGAATAGGTGTAGCTAAACCATCCGTTCAATTTCCCTGTCGTTTTTTTGATCAGCAATTCAGCACCATAGGCTTTTCCTTTTGTTGGGGTCACATCAGTTTCTATGTGGTGGTTCATGATCAGTATCGCGCCACTTTTGTAGTCGAGATAATTGTGAATGCGTTTATAATAAACTTCAAGGGAAGTTTCTATAATATTTGATTTGAAATTGTGATAAAATCCCAATGAAAACTGATCGCCTGTCTGAGGCATTATATTCGGGTCGCTTAATTTCCAGATATCAGTTGGCGAAATGGAAGTGGTGTTGGAAATAACATGTATGTATTGCCTGCCGGAATTGTAGCTGGCCTTTATCGATGCATTCTCAGTGAGCGCATATCTTACAGAAGCCCGATATTCCGGCCCCTGATACGTTTTGATAAATTTCCCTTTTGGATATGAAATGGTATCAATGAGATTAATTTCTTCCCGTGGCAAACCAGGCGCATATTCATACACATCATGTGCGCCAAGATAATTATACAAAGAATATCTGATGCCGGCATTGATAGTGAAGTTTGGGGTGATCGCAAATTTATCTCCCGCATATAATGCGCTCTCTAATGCCTGTTCTGTTTGCAGATAATCCGGCACAACAAGCGATTTTGAACCATTTGGTGTGTAAGACCCGGGATGTAATTGATAATAAATATTGTCAAGACCAAAATCGAGCGTATGTTTTGAATTGAGTGTATAATTAAAATCAGCTTTTAAATTATATTGATTGATATCGAACGCCAGCTTGTAAGCATTGACAGGATTTTTGCTGCTTGACACTGAATATTGATAACCGTCATACCCGATGCCGAGTGTGCCATAGAATTTATTAGTGAAGACATGCTTCCATGAAATGTTTGCATTTTTATTTCTGTATTTATATAACGTATCACTGTTCAACCTGAATTGATCATTGCTCATATATCCCATCAGATACAAACTGTTTTTTGAATTGAATTCGTGATGAATGCTTGCATTGATATCATAAAAAGAAGCGCTGCTATTTCGATATTCGTTGTTGGGAATTTGTTTCAGCAGCCAATCAGAATAAGTGGTTCTTCCTCCAATCAAAAAAGATGTTTTGCCGCTATCAATCGGGCCTTCCAACACGAGCCTTGTGGTTAAAGGGCTGATGCCTCCGGAGCCAGAAAATTTTTTCTTGTTGCCTTCTTTCGCAGTGATGTCAAGAACAGATGAAAGCCTGCCGCCGAATTTTTCAGGGATATTGCTTTTATATAATTCAACATCTTTTACCAGATCTGGATTGAATGCAGAAAAGAAACCGAACAAATGCGAGGGATTATAAATTGTTGCGTTGTTGAACAATATTAAATTTTCATCCGTGGATCCTCCTCTGACATTAAAACCTGTGCTTGCTTCTCCAACAGATGTTACGCCTGGCAATGTTATGATTGTTCTCAGCACATCAGCTTCACCAAATACAACAGGCGTTTGTTTGATGACTTTTATATTTAGTCTTTCAACACCCATCTGCAATCCTTTGATGTTCGATAATTTTTCTGCAGACACAATCACTGCCTTTAAAGTGGGAACATATTCCTGCAATTCGATGTTTAATTTGCCATCAGCATAGAGTATGATTTGCCTGCTCGTGCTTCTCATACCTGCACTTGATATCCTGAGCACATGGTTACCTTTTGGGATATTGAGTGAGTAATATCCAAGCTGGTCAGTGGTTGTTGCAACAGGTGGTTTGTCGATAAAAATAACAGCTCCTGCAATTGTTTCACCTGACTTGCTATCGCGTACATAGCCTGCGATGGTGCTGTTTCCTTGACCGATCGTATTTGTTCTTGCACCGATTTCATATAATTTATTTTCGAGCGAAGATTTTATTTTTTCATTTTTATTTTCTTCAGTAAAGTCAGCCAGATTCAATTTTTGATTTTTAATCGAATCGGATTTGTTTTTTCTGATATCAAAAAAATCTTCGCCAAGAGTTGTTTCGATCCTGAATTTTTTCAGCACAAAAACATGATTATCCTGATCAATCGAATATCTAAAATCCGAGCCTTTGAAAGCGAGATCAAGAATGGTTTTTAATGTGCCTGCTTTTATGGTGATGTCAATGTAAAAACCTTCAATATCTTGGGGTTTGAAAAAGAAATGATAATCCGATTGCGATTCTACAGAATCCACAAACTGTTCAAAAGAAAGACCGCTGAAATTGCCTGTAATCAGCTTTTCATTTTGAGCGTATGTGACTAATGTTGAAAGAGCACTAATGGTTACAATTAAAAAAATTTTTTCATAAATAACTCTCATGTCAATTTGTTAGCTGGTCATAATATTTTGCTGCTTCGGTAATTGTCCGTTCGGGAGTCTTCTTAAATTTTATCTTATTTTTTCTAAGATATTTTTTCACGTCGCTGCTTTTTTCGGCAAAGATTTTAAGCAGTAACTCATAGCTGGTGATGGCGAAATAATTTTCATCTTTTTTGATAAAATATTCATCAACCTGACGGTAGCGCGATTTCAGTTCGCCATTTTCAACAGGATCGTCTCTTAATATCTTTTTTCGCTTAATAAACACAGAAGTTTTTCCCTGATAGGTCCTGTCATAAAAACCAGTAGCGATAATGTCTTTTTCTTTTGCGTTGGGAATCAACTTAACGAACAAATGTGCTCCAAACGAAAAGGACTCTATTTTTTCATGCACCAATCTTATGTTATTGTCAGGCAGCAACGAAAATTTTGCTATCACAGCATCATCAGTAATATCATACATTAATGGAATATTTTCGTATTCAGTTCCATCGTAGAAAACTTTTCCTGACTGCAAAGCGGGCGTGTCTAAATACGGATGACCTATTACATTAAAACTGTTATAGCCCGGATGCTCTCCGCCATTATATAAATGAGTGCTTTTGCCTGCCGCTGAATAATAAAAATCAACTGCTTTATTGACAGAATATTTCTCTGAAACAGAATCACCTGAAACTGTTTGTGAAAAGAGCGGGCTGCATGCTGAATAAAAACACAGTAAGAATAAGCAGTTTGTTTTTCGCACTGTTACATTTTTTAAAAATGGCAGGAGTGAAATAAATTTAATTGTGTAGAATGATGTTGAGAAATGAGAAAAACCAAAGCCTTTTTTTATGAAGCTTAACCATGAAATTTAATAGCTCAACTTCATAAAAGAACACCCCAACATTTTATCAGTCTTATTAATCATGACCAGTTTTTAGACTATTGCTTTAATCCGATTAGGTGAGCCTTTGATAAAAAAGCGAAAACATAAATTGCATTATCTTCACGATGTACAATAGGTTTTCGATTTAACTCATGAGAAACTATAAAAACATACTTGCGATATGAGAAAAATAATTTTAATCATTATTTCCGGAATATTATTGTCAATAAACCTGCATGCACAGAAAGAACGTGCTGTATGGACCAAAGAAAAAGCGAATGCATGGTATCAGCAAAAACCATGGTTGCGCGGTTGTGATTTTATACCAAGCACGGCTATCAATCAGTTGGAAATGTGGCAGGCTGAAACTTTTGACACCGCAACGATTGATAAAGAACTTGGATATGCGGAATCAATCGGATTGAATTGCATGCGTGTGTTCCTGCACCATGCTGCGTGGCAGATAGATGTTGATGGCTTTAAAAACAGAGTGAACCAGTATTTGAAGGTTGCGGACCGCCATCATATCGCGACTATTTTTGTTTTTTTTGATGATTGCTGGAATGAAAGTTATCATGCAGGCACTCAGCCTGCGCCAAAGCCGGGCATTCATAATTCAGGCTGGTTGCGTGATCCGGGAAAATTGATTTATGACGATGCGGGTATTGTTGTTGAGCTCGAAAAATATGTAAAAGATATTCTTTCCACCTTCAAAGATGATAAAAGGATTTTGATGTGGGACTTGTATAACGAGCCGGGCAATTCTAATTATGGTAACAAAAGCCAGAACTTGCTCGAAAAGATTTTTCATTGGGGAAGACAAGTAAATCCCTCGCAGCCATTGTCTGCAGGAGTCTGGGATGCTTCACTAAAAGACCTTAATAAATTTCAATTATCAAATTCCGATGTGATTTCTTATCACAATTATCAGGATGAAAAGGAGCATCAAAAGGCTATTGACACTTTGAAGAAATATGGAAGGCCTTTGATTTGCACTGAATATATGGCACGGCTTCGCGGTAGCAATTTCTTTAATATCATGCCTATTTTAAAAAAGCAAAAAATTGCTGCTATTAACTGGGGGCTTGTGGCTGGAAAAACAAACACCATGTATGCATGGGACACACCAATGCCTGACGGCGCAGAACCAAAAATCTGGTTTCATGATATTTTCAGACCTGACGGAACTCCCTTCAAAAAAGAAGAAACAGAATTTATCAAAAAAATGACAGGTAAATAAAAGCTTCAAAAAAAATTGTTTTCCGACTACATAAAAAATTGTTTCAATAAAAGAATATTCTTCTTTTTTACACAGATTTTACTGTTCTCTGAAATTTCTTTTTCTCAAACTAAATATGTTTTTGAAGAAGCAAAGATGGGCTCACCTTTTGCCATTTCTATTTATGCAAGCGATTCGATGAAAGCTGCAACCGCAGCACAAGCCGCTTTTCGAAAGGCTGATGAATTAAATGAAATATTAAGCGATTATATCGACAGCAGCGAGTTAAACAAACTAAGCCTTACGAGTGGGCATGACCGTTATATTGAAGTGTCTCAACCACTTTTCGACATCCTGCAAAAATCTATGGAAGCCGCAAAAATGAGCAATGGTGCTTATGATATCACCATCGGCCCGGTTGTGAAGCTGTGGCGCATCGCACGCAAAACAAAAATGTTCCCCGAAAAAGATGCCGTAAAATCAGCACTCGCAAAAACCGGTTATCAATATCTGCATCTTGATTCTGTTCACCATTCTGTTTGGCTTGAAAAGCCCGGAATGAAATTGGATGTCGGCGGATTGGGAAAAGGGTTTGTTGCAGCAGCAGCTTTTGAAGTATTAAAACAATATGGATTTAATTGTGCAATGATAAATGCTGGCGGCAAAATTGTAATTGGTGAACCTCCGCCAAACAAAGATGGATGGTTGATCGGGATAAATGCACCACAGGAAAAAGAAAATATTCTTCCGGAACTATTGGTGCTAAAAAATATTTCCATTGCTACATCAGGAGATATTTATCAGTTTGTTGAATTGAACGGCAAAAGATATTCTCATATTGTTGACCCGAAAACAGGGATTGGATTAACGCGCAGAAAAAATGTGACTGCCATTGCAAATGATGGCACAACGGCAGACTGGCTGGCAACGGCGTGCAGTGTGTTTTCTGAAAAAGAATCATTCAGGCTGATTGAAAAATTTCCAGGTGCAGCATTGCTGATTACGGAAAACAGAAAAGGGAGAATTTATAAAAGAAGTTCTCCTAATTTTAAGAATTATCTTCAAAAACATTTTTGAAACATGCGTCAGATAATAATGAAATATTCAGCTTGTGTATTATTTTTTCATATATGCATTTCCGTTAGTGCACAAAAAGCAGACACTTCTTTTCATACCTATGAACAAAAAATCCCGAACTCACCGATTTCATTTAAAATGATTGCCATTCCTGCAGGCTCTTTTGTGATGGGAAGTAATGAATCAGAAAAAGGAAGGCGCGATGATGAAGGATCTGCAACAAAAGTGGCTGTTGATGCATTTTGGATGGAAGAGCATGAAGTGACTTATGATGAATACATTTTATTTCAGGACGAAACAAAAGATCCTTCGCCGGTGCCGGATGGCATTACAAGACCAAGCCCGCCATATATAGATTTCACATTGGGCATGGGGAAAACCGGAGGCTTCCCCGCGAATAGCATGAGTCAATACGCTGCGATTACTTATTGCAAATGGCTTTACAAAAAGACCGGTGTTTTTTATCGCCTTCCGACTGAAGCTGAATGGGAATATGCATGCAGAGCAGGTTCGAGCACTACATATTTTTTTGGCAATGATGAATCGCAGCTAAAAAAATATGCTTGGTACAAAGAGAACAGCGATAATAAATATCGTTTAGTGAAACAATTGCAGCCGAACGCATGGGGCCTTTATGATATGTTGGGAAATGTTGCTGAATGGACTTTGGATCAATATCAGCCGGATTATTATGCGCAAATAAAAAACAATACAAATAACCCGATGCTATTTCCTTCCACAAAATATCAGATCACTTTAAGAGGGGGAAGCTTCCGGGACGAAACAACAGGGGTGAGGTGCGCAGTTCGCATCCCATCTGAAAAAAAGTGGAATGCAAGAGACCCGCAGATACCGAGAAGTAAATGGTGGAATACTGATGCGCCGTTTATCGGTTTTCGCATCATGCGGCCATTGAAACAACCTACGTCGGAAGAAGTGCAACATTTTTTTGAGCAATTTTCAAATTTGAAGTAACAGAATCATTGTGTAAATAATTCGTGCGATTCGTTTCGGAATTCGTGTTATATTTAATTCCTCAATTAATGTCAACTATACAATTAAAAATTTGCTTGTTATGAATCAGAAAGAAAACAGTTCTTCTCAAAGCCGCAGAGATTTTGTAAAGGCATCTTCCTTGCTCGCAGGTGGTGTTCTTGCTTCTCCTTTAATTTCACGAGCCAACTTTTTTTCAGGAGCCAGCGATGTGATTAAAATTGCGTTGATTGGCTGTGGCGGAAGAGGCACAGGTGCGGCAGTGCAGGCGCTCAGCACTAAACAGAATGTGCAGTTGGTTGCAATGGCAGATGCTTTCAGAGATAGATTGGATGATAGTCATAAAAATATTATCGAAGCACTGGAAGCAAATAAAACCAGGGTGCAGGTGAAAGAAGAAAATAAATTCACCGGATTTGATGCATATAAAAAAGCAATTGCTTTGGCTGATGTGGTGATATTGACAACTCCTCCTGGTTTCAGGCCGATTCATTTTGAAGAGGCAGTGAACCAGGGAAAACAAATTTTCATGGAGAAGCCTGTTGCCACTGATCCTGCTGGCATTCAACGTGTGCTGGCTGCTGCTGAAAAAGCAAAAGCAAAAAAACTGAATGTAGTTGTGGGCTTGCAGCGACGTTATCAGGCTTCTTACAGAGAATTGATAAAGCGTGTGCATGACGGAGCAATTGGCGATATTATTTCTGCACAAGCGTGGTGGAACAATGAAGGTGTATGGGTTCACCCAAGACAACCGCAGTGGACGGAGATGGAATATCAGATGCGCAACTGGTATTATTTTGTGTGGCTATGCGGCGATCATATCACAGAACAGCACATTCACAATCTTGATGTGATCAACTGGGCTATGGAAGGTTATCCGGTTAAAGCGCAAGGCATGGGTGGTCGTGAAGTGAGAAAAGGAAAAGATCACGGACAGATTTTTGATCATCACAATGTAGAGTTTCAATATGCGAACGGCGCCATATTAAATAGCCAGTGCAGGCATCAGCCGCAAACGATGAGCAAAGTAGATGAGCTGCTCGTCGGCACGAAAGGAAAAGTTTTTTGTGATGAAGCAAGGATAACTGACACAAAAGGCAACACGATTTATCAGTTTGATAAGTCGAAAGAAAATCAGCCTTACCAAAATGAGCATGATGAATTATTTGAAGCGATAGCAAAAGGCGAATATAAATTCTGGGATGCGGAACGTGGTGCTAAAAGTTCCATGACTTCTATTCTTGGCAGACTCGCAACTTATTCAGGGCAGGAAGTTGAATGGGAAAAAGCAATCAACTCAGGTTTGAATATTATGCCGACAAAATATGATTTTGCTGCGATGCCTCCTGTTGTTCCTGATGCTAATGGAAACTATCCGATAGCAGTGCCCGGAGTAACGAAGTTTTTTTAGGAGAGAAATATTTATCATTTTAATAGCAGGCAATATGATTCCTTCACCCGTTTTACGTGCATGCTCCTTCTGCATGACACTTTTATTTGCATGTGCTTTTTCTATTGCACAACCTTTTCGAGTTGGTGTTGCTGGTCTTAATCACGACCATGCATTGGGATTAATGGGGCAATATAAAAGAGGCGAAGTAAATATTATTGGCATTGCAGAACCTGATGCACAGTTGGTAGATAGGTATAAAAAAAGATTTCAACTGCCTGATTCTATTTTTTATAAGTCGGTAGATGACATGCTTAAACATATTAAGCCGGATGCAGTGCTTGCATACAATGCAATCGCAGATCATCTTTCAGTGGTGGAAGCCTGCGCGCCGAAAGGAATTTCAGTGATGGTAGAAAAGCCATTGGCGACAACTGTTGATCAGGCAGAAAAAATGGCGGCACTTGCAAGGCAATACCATATACAATTGCTCACGAATTATGAAACAACCTGGTACTCGAGCAATCAGCAGATTTATAAAATGGTGCATGAAGAAAATGCGACAGGAGATATCAGGAAAATGATTGTACACATGGGACATCAGGGACCGAAAGAAATTGGCTGCAGCAAAGATTTTTTAGCGTGGCTGACAGATCCTGTAAAAAATGGAGGAGGTGCCATCATTGATTTTGGATGTTATGGAGCTAACCTGATGACATGGATGATGAATGGTGAAGAACCAATATCCGTAACAGCAGTCACTAAAAATATCAAGCCTGACATTTATCCGAAAGTGGATGATGATGCAACCATTTTGATTGAATATCCGAATGCTGTTGGGATTGTTGAAGCTTCATGGAACTGGACATTTGGCATTAAAGACTTTGAAGTTTTCGGCGTAAAATCTTATCTGCATGCTTTGAATGCAAACAAACTTCAAAGGCGAGACACTGTGAATTATTATGATGTGCCTGTTAAAACAGCATTGTATACAGATAATTTATCTTATCTCGCCGATGTGCTTCACGGAAAAATTCAATCGACAAATGATCTTTCTTCATTAAATAATAACTTGATTGTTGTTGAGATATTATCAGCAGCTCGCGAATCTGCAAAAACAGGAAAGAAAATTATGCTGAAAAAATAAGGCCAAGCAGCATCTTTCTAAAAATTAAAAATTCCTTTTGTCCGATCGGAAAAATTGTATTGTGCCTTGAAAAAAATCTTTGTCAAGAAAATGGCAAAAAATAAATTCAAAATATTAGGGATTTCAGGCAGCTTTCGCCCCGGCTCTTCTGCAAGCGCTGTGTTGCGGATAGTTGGTAATCTTTTTCCGGATAATATAGAATTCGAAATGTTTTCAGGGATTGAAAAAATTCCTGCTTTTGATGACAGCAATGAAATTCCTAAACCTGTTGCGGACTTCATTCAGCAGATAGCGGATGCAGATGCAGTTGTCTTTTGCATTCCTGAATATGCATTTGGTGTGCCCGGCGCATTGAAAAATGCGCTTGACTGGACTGTTTCCTCTACTGCATTTTCAGATAAACCTGTTGCGCTGATTACTGCTGCTTCCGGAGGAGAGAAAGCTCATGCTGCATTTGGTTTGACCTTAACTGCTATCGGAACGAAAATATCAGAAGATACTAAATTGCTGATTTCATTTATCCGCACAAAACTAAATGAGAAAGGTGAAGTGAAAGATATTCCAACTCTTGATGCGATTAAGAAAGTGATAGCATCGCTTATTCAAGCCATTCCTGTTAATGATTAACAGAGCGATATCAAATCTTTGTTTGCAAATCTTTGCATTTTGATATTTTACCTGACAAAAGTGCTTTATCAGATTTTGATTTTGCCAGTTTCAATGCATTTTCAAAATTCGAAACCGCTTTTTTGTTGTCAACATGCATATACAATTCTCCAAGCAAAGAGAAATACAAATGATTGTTTGTGAGATTCAATTTTTCCGCTTCCGCGATTGCTTCTTCTTTACTGTTTGCTTTTGCAAGTGCATAAGTTCTGTTCAATGCCGCGATAGGAGAGTATTCAATTTGCAGCAACCTGTTATAAAGCTGTAAAATATTTTCCCATTTTTCTTTTGTATCCGACTTGTTGGTGTGCCAGTATGCGATGGCTGCTTCCAAATGATATTTTGAGATCTCATTTCCCTGCGACGACATGTTCAAAAAATATTCTCCCTTTGCAATCAGTTCATTATCCCAGAGATCAGTGTCCTGTTCATCATATAAAATGATTTCTCCGTTCTGATTAATTCTTGCATCAAACCGTGAAGCATGAAAACACATTAAGGAAAGAAGTGCTTTTGCAGGAGGTTTGTTCGTGTAATCATTCGAAACAAGCAGATAATTCAGGCGCATCGCTTCAAGACACAAATCTTTTCGCAGCGTTGTATTTTGTGAAGCAGAATAATATCCTTCATTGAATAGCAAATACAAAGTTCTAAGCACAGCTTCTAATCTTTCGTTAATCTGAGAAAGATTGGGGAGACCCATTTCTACTTTCTCAGTTCTTAGTTTTTCTTTTGCTCTGAATAATCTTTTATTGATTGTTTCTTTATTGCTTAAAAATGCATCTGCAATTTCTTCGATTCCAAAACCGCAAAGTATTCTCAGAGATAATCCGATTTGTGCTTCTGCAGGAATAGATGGATGGCAAATGGCAAACATCATCTGCAACTGGCTGTCGTTGATGTTTTGTTCTGAAAGATTTATTTCAACATCATTTACACGTGTCTTTGCTCTCTTTAATTCAACTGAAATTTTATTTTCGAAAATTGAATTTCGCTTCAGGTGATTTTTAGCTTTGTTCTTTGCCACATTATAAAGCCACGCAGTTGGGTTTGGTGGAATTCCTTTTAATCCCCAGGTTTCGGAGGCTGTTAAAAAAGTGTCGCTCGCAATATCTTCTGCAACCTCAATATGTTCAATGCCGAAAAGTTTACATAGCACTGCGGTTATTTTCCTGTACTCAGTCCTGAAAAGATGTGGTATTAACTCTTGTTGTTCCATGAAATGCAAAGCATTTGTAATATTACAAGGCTTTTCGCAATTATTATTTCAATAATAACAACTGAGCATTGAAACATTGGACAATGGGTCTTGTTTATTTATTGACTTTTTTTGTGGCTGCAAAATAGGTGAGCGGAATGCCAATACAGACGACCAAAATGCCAATGGCGATTAGTGCATTAAAGAAGATGACCGGGCGGTGAGGGATTTTTGTGAATGGAAGGACTGCAAACTGCATAAATGCCCACATAAAAGCTCCGTATACTATGGCGTTTAATATTTTTTGTTTCAGCAGTGAAGGAAATTTTGCAGCAAGCAAAAAGAAAAGTATTGTGAAGGAAAGTGCAACGATATAATGAAAGAGCAGCCCCCAAAAAATCATTGATTTATCTGTGGCGGCATCTTGTCCAAAAACTGCACTGGCAACATACCTTAGAACGGTGCTCGGTCCTCTGCCAAACTTAATATAGACCTGAAGACATGCAGCTGTAATGTCCAATGTGCCTACAACGAGCCATGCCCTGATGATTTTGCCTGAAAAAATATTTTGCATAATAATAAATCGGCTATTGCCATTTTGGTTTTATGAAATAGAGAGAACTTCCATCTGGATCAGCGAAATGAAGAAATTGACCGCCTTCCTCATCTCTTGCTTTTGCTGCTATTGAAAGAGAAAAAAGCAAAGATTTGGCTTCTTCAAAATTGTCAACAGTGAAACCGATGGAAATGTTTTCTGAAGTATTGACTGCAGTGTTTGCGTTTGCAGGATGTAGCCCGATGATGATTCCAGGAGCAGCGACCTGCGCATAAAAATCTCCCCATCTTTGCTTTAATGTAAATCCGATGGATTCATAAAATGAAATCGATTTGCTCATGTCTTTCGTCATAATAGTTACATTAGATTCTAATATTTTCATGATGAACAAATTAATGATGAACAAGATCAGTGTGCCCGGAATAAGAATTTTCTCAGATACAGTCAGTCAATCAACTAAAGTTACGAAAGCTGTTGCTTTCGTACGGTGATTATATTTTTTCGCATTTGCAGTTTATGAAGCTGAATAGCATTGTTGCAGCACAAGAGTGCGATCCGCCGCGGCGGACAAGCTGCAACGATGACGAATAGAATTACTATCGCCCGAAACAAAAAAATCTGTTAACATTGCTCACCGGTTTCTGATTTACTTTTGCTGATAATACTTTCATAGCTCAATTGAAACTTATGAAGAATTTTATTGCTTTTTCTCTTTTGATATTGAATTGCTTTTATGCATGCACCCAATCATCGAAGCACATGGATTTTGAGAAGTATGAGCCTAAGTCAACACTGGTAGTTCCTCAGCATGTTGTAACCCACGCAAAATTCCCGTTTATTGATGTGCACAATCATCAATGGGATGTGCCGAATCAAAACCTCGCAGGGTTATTCACTGATATGGACAACCTGAATATGGCTGTGATGATTAACCTGAGTGGCAAGAGTTATAAAACTTCTCTTGGCCGGAATGGTGGGTTTGATGTGAACGGGAATGATTATCTCGTGAAAAGTATTCAGCACATTGCACAAACAAATGCGAAGCGGCTTAAATTATTTACTAATATTTCTTTTGTCGGTTTCGGCGAGAATGGATGGACAGAAAAAGCTGTGAAAGAATTGGAGAAAGATGTTCAGTCGGGTGCGTGCGGGCTGAAAATTTATAAGGATCTGGGATTGGATTTTAAAGATGAGCACGATCATTTCATTCGCATCGATGATCCGAGGCTCGATGCAATTTGGGAGAAATGTGGAGAGCTTCATATCCCTGTGCTTATTCATTCTGCTGACCCTAAAAGTTTTTGGGATGCAGTTGACGAAAATAATGAACGTTGGCTGGAAGTGACAACGCATCCTGATCGCAGCTATTATCAAAAAGGCCTTCCGTCATGGGACACACTGATTGCAGAACAGCATAATATTTTTAAACGTCATCCGCATACTACTTTTATTGCAGCGCATTTCGGATGGCTTTCCAATAATCTTCCTGCGCTTGACAGTTTGCTCACAGCACTCCCAAATGTGGTTGTTGAGTTCGGAGCGATCATAGCTGAAATCGGAAGGCAACCCATTACTGCAAAAAAATTCTTTGAAAAATATCAGGACAGGATTTTGTTTGGCAAAGACAGTTGGGTGCCTTCCGAATATGCAACTTATTTCAGGGTGCTGGAAACTACAGACGAATATTTTCCTTATCATAAAAAATACCACGCGTTCTGGAGAATGTATGGGCTTGGATTAAGTGATGATGTGTTGAAAAAAATTTATTATAAAAATGCATTGCGCATCATTCCCGGAATTGATAAAACTTTATTTCCTGATTAGCGGCTTGATTTGGTACTAAGCGAAATCATTTTGCTTTCTTGGTTTCAAACATAAATCCCAGTCTTATACCAAAATATCTGTTGTGATCTTTGATGTCGCTAGCAGGCGAAATATTATTAAGGCCGAAATTATAATTGGCAGCAAGGAATAATCCATTGCCAAGCTGATAACCGGCTAACACGTTGCCTCCGATTTCCAGTGGTTTTAAATCGGCATCATCACTATTGCCGAATTTGATTTTATAGTCCTCAGGATTTTCGGAGTTTTTGTCAGTGCCTGATAATCCATAAGCCAGCACCGGGCCTAATCCGAAAAATAATTTGCCCTCCCCAAGCTTTACATGGTAAGTGAAGTTTAAAGGAAGTTCAAGATAGTTCAAGGTCAGTTTATCTGTCACATCATTCTCTTTTACAGTACCGCCCTTTTGGAGAAAGTTTAACTCGGGACGGAAGCTTAGCCCATTGCTAATATCAATGGAAGCTACAAAGCCTCCACTAAAGCCGGCTTTTGTTTTTGAAGTAGCAGATACCCCCTCGTTCGAAGCTTTGTAGGATGCGAGAGAAACGCCAGCCTGAACTCCAAAAGAAACTTGCGCATGTATAAAATTGGCAAGAAGGCAAAACATGATCATTAAAGGAATTACTTTTTTCATAACGAAAATTTTAGGTAGTTAAAAAATTTAAGAACAATCTACTATCGAGAAAAAAATTTTAAAATGATGAATTGATACTTATATGTTTTCAGTTTACAGATGTTCTGATAGATTTTGACAACATCAGGCAATTTTCCCATATCGCGGACAAAGATTTTCTTTCGGCGGAGCAGTTTTATTTTTTGCTCTGATCACATTTCCTACATTATAGGATTTTGTGTGGCAGAACGGGCATGCATTCACGTCGCCGGCGCTGTCAATATAAATGCTGCGGCTTCCTGCATAGCAACCCACACGCCGTTGATGAAAGCCATGGTACATCACAAAAGGATAATCTTCGAACTTTTTATTTTGATTAATGGTTTTGAAAAACATTTCCAGTTGCTGCACATGCGCTTCTTCCAATAACACATCTTTTCCGTTATAATGGCCGATTGCTTTTGGTTCGAGCAATTGAACAAAATGAACGCCTAATTCTTTTGCGAATTTCATGTATGGCATCAGATGGCCTCCATCTAAAAAAGCTTTTGTCACGCAAACGCTTATGGTTACAACAAGCCCTGCATGTAGCGCTGCACGCACTCCTTCTGTCGCTTGCTGAAAAATATTTGTATGATGACGAAAGCCATTGTGCAATTCAGGAATATAATGATCAATGCTCACAACAACACCTTTGCATCCTGCTTCTTTCAATCGCTTTGCATTCACGTCAGTTAGATTGAAACCAGAAGTGAGCACAAAACATTCGCTTTTATCTTTTGCATAACGGATTACTTCCACCAAATCATGAATGCGAACCATCGGCTCACCACCACTGAAATGAAATTGAAGTGCTCCCTGCTGTTGGTATAAATCAACAATTTTTATCAGCTCGTCCTTGGTGAATGTTTCTTTTTGATTGAGATTATCCCATTCAAAACAATGCTCGCAGCGCAAAGGGCATTTTCTGGTGATAGCAAAAAACACGAGGCTTAATTTTCCTGTATAATCTAACGGAAAGGCATGGCGTCTTAATTCATCTTTCAAAAATGAATTGTATGAAGATGAAGGCCAGCCGGGATTGTAAAGATTATTATAATACCTGCCATCCACTTTATACATTTTATGAGCCTGCGTTCCCCATGTTTGTTTGTGGAGTTTTTTAAGCTCACGAAATGTTTTAATGATCAATGAAGGTTTTTTGATGATCACGCAGGCGAAATAAAAAAGGCTGATCTGTTTTGCGGTCATCACGAGAAATTTTTCTATTCTGTTTGTTTTCTGTGAATGGAAATTTTCTGCAGGAAGAACATATTCAATGTGTCGCAGATATTGTATTTTTTTAGAAGGTGCTGTTAGTATCTGTTCCATAATAATTGAGTTGAAAGATTCTTTGATAATTGATTTCATTACTTTTTCACGAGCGCATTCACGTCTGCGTTCATGGCTTGTTTGTAAAGCCTCATGCTAAAATCAGACATCGCACCGGGCTGTCTGAACTGCTTCAGAAAACTAATGTTAGCTGCATTGGTGTATTCGCGAACATGTTCATAATAACCCTTGGCATGCAAAATGAAAGTTTGTGTTTTGCTTGAATCTTTCACAGGCGTATAATCATAATTAATCACTGTCGCATCCCCGATTTCAGGTTGTTCCAGATAATTCCCGTCTTCTTTGGAAAGCAATTGCGTTACATCATTGCCTTTTTCATCAATCGCATTCAATGGCAAAAGCTTGCTTACATGAATATCTGCATCATCAGAAAAATCTATTGCGGCATAATCTATTTCCCAGAACATAAAACCTGCATTCAATTGCAGATTGATTTTGTCATCTTTCATATTACCGAGGTCAATTGGGATTGCCATTTCTCTGGTTGCAACCGGGCCAACTAATGTCAGGTTCTGCTGTTCCTGCCATCCTTGTTCTGTTTGCAGTGAAATCTGAAGTGGGAGATGCTGTTCTTTTTTCCATTGTTGCAATTTTTCAATCGGTGTGGAGCTTTGTTTCTGAATAAATTTTGAATAATATTTTCCAAAGCCTTGTGTGAATTTTCCATACACCATATCAAGCCAATAAGAATTTTTTAATCTGAGCACCAGCTTTGCAGATTTTTTCTTAAGCGGGTTTTCGAATGAGAGATGAAGTGTATTATTATTTTCTCCGGAATTAGATGTGTCATCAAAATTGAAACTCAGATTATCATTCTGATTTTTTATTAGTGTCATCACATCTTTTCCTGCAACTGTTGCAGATGAAGGAAGAATAGGATTTGATATAGAATGAAGGTTGCCGTTTTCATCTGCTGCTATCGTCACATCTTTTTTATGCGTGATGACCATGAGCTCTGCAACATCAGTAAATTGTTTTTCCTTCAGCTCATTGCTTATCTGCAATTGAAGTTTTCCTGATTCAGTCGGCGCCATATTCAGTTTGAGATAATCATTTCTGCACAACTGCGGATAAATGGCGCCTCCATAAATTTCGCCTTGCAGTTTCATGGATGTGCCGTCATATGCGCTCACAAAAGGGCAGGAGCTTTTGGTTGCAGCGATAATGACAACAACAATCGCAAAAATGGAAGCTGTGATGGCGACGCCTCCTAAAACATAGCTGGCAGTAGTTTTGCCTTTATTCTTTTCAATCACTTCTATTTTTTCTATTTTATCAATCCCAAATGAATAATTATTTCCTAATCTGACAGATGTGTCCGTGGCAATGTATAGATGAACCTCATTTAGCACAGCTGCTTCAGATTTGGATGCCTTATATCTTTCATGACCGCCCCTGCCATTTCTCAGATGCAGAAGATGAGCATCTGATAAAGTGTCTATTTTGCATGTGATTGTTTTTTTATCATCGCTCAGTAGAATGTTATTCATATAATAAGCGTTGCCTCCGTTTCGTAATATGAAATAACGATGCTCATACTTAGGCGTGTTCATTGCAGGTATGACGGTTTCTTTTGTGTCTTGCCCGATTTTATAATAATGAGCGCATCCGGTCAGCATGCAAAAAAGCGGGATGGACGTGATCCCGAAAATTACTCTTAGCAGATGTAGGTTGATACGCATATAAGGGATTTTAAGGTGATGAGAAGAACTGTTTCATGTCGGCTTGTCGAAGCTATTTCAGTTAACAAGTGTTTTGAAATTGATTTTTGCAAGGCGTTATTTTTTAAAATTGTTTTTTGCAAAAAAACTTTTCATCTGATTTGAGTAGAATTGTATTTTAATAATATCAGGTCGTGTTTTACCTTATTTGCATTTCCTGCAAAAATTTTATCAGCATAGGATTAAATCTGAATTTAATTGCAGAAAAATAGTTCGCCAGCAGGTAAATAAGAAGGAGCAATTCATAGTTTGGTATTTTCAGTTTATAGTTGGTTTGTCTAAGTGATCGGGTCTTTATTTGTCAGCCGGTGTACAAAAATGAAAAACTGCAGTTTATTTGAAAACTGAATAGAGTTAACTTAGCTGATCAAAATAAAAGCATGAAAACAATCATACTAACCGGAGCAAACGGAAATTTAGGAACAGCCAGTGTAAAAAAATTTTTGGATGAAGGATATGCCGTCATTGCTGTAGATGGGAAAGACGATCATTTGGGATTTGCAAAAGGTAATAAGGATTTTGAATTTCATTCGGTGAACCTCACCAATGAAAGTGAGACGGAAAATTTTGTAAAATCTGTTATTGTAAACCGTAAAAAAATAGATGGCGCACTGATGTTGGTTGGTGGCTTTGCTATGGGCAACGTGACTGCAACAACGGGAACGGATATCCAAAAACAGTTTTCCCTCAATTTTGAAACAGCTTATTTCTTAGCAAGACCACTCATTGCGCACATGCAGCAAAATGGATATGGCAGATTGGTTTTCATAGGAGCAAGGCCTGCTATCAATCCTGCACAAGGAAAAGATCTGACAGCTTATGCATTGGCGAAATCTTTGCTTTTCAAGCTCGCAGATTTTATCAATGAAGAAAATAAAGGAACGAATGTAGTCGCATCTGTCGTTGTGCCCAGCACAATTGATACTGCCATTAATAGGAAGAGCATGCCTGATGCAAACCCTGAAAACTGGGTGAAGCCCGAGCAGCTTGCAGATGTGCTTGAATTTATTTGCAGTGAGAAAGGTAAGCCTGTGCGCGAAGGAATTTATAAAGTGTATAATAATGCCTGATGTCAATCTTGAAAACTAAATACATCTTTTTTTATTTGCTCGTTTATGCAGTTGCGGTATTGCACCTGCATTTTTCTTTTCAGGAACCGGTCAATAATTTTCTGACTGTATTTTTTATCCTCGGGATAGGATTCTCTTTGGTGGCATGGCTGCTCACAAAAAATTTGCAGGAACCAGTTCATAAACCCGCATTCAAAAATGAAATCTGGTTTTTGATTGTTCTTATTATCTGGATCATCTTCTACATTACTTACGGAGGCACGCTCATCAATCAAATGCTGCCGAAAGAATGGATCGCAAAAGAGCAGATCAACAGCTTGATGATTTTTTTGAGAAAGCTATTGTTTTTTGTCATCGTTCCATTTCTCATTTATAAAACTTTTGGTTTTTCTCTTGATGATTTTGGTTTGAAAAATGTTGCACTGAAATTATTTAGCAAAAAATCAGTAATGATTTTTATTGCACTTTCCATCGCAGCATTATTATTTCAATATTTTCTTGGAAATGGAAGTAAGCCTTTGCGGGGAGGACAGTTTAGCTCAGCGCAATTAATAAAAGGATTGCCCTTTTGCTTTCTTTATCTGCTTTTTGATGCCGGATTGATTGAAGAATTTTTCTTTCGCGGATTATTACAATCGAGATTATCTGTGCTTTTAAAATCAACAACAGGTGGCATTGTTGTTTCTGCGATTATTTTTGGATTGGTGCATGCACCGGGTTTGTATCTGCGCGGTGCGGCCAGCGAAGGTATCGATGAGCATTTGCCTTTTCTTTTCTTTGCTTCCTACACTATTGCTTACATGAGCATTGCAGGAATTTTTCTGGGTGTTGTTTATAGCAGAACAAAAAATCTCTGGCTCGTAATGGCTATTCACGCAATGGTTGATCTCTTCCCCAACTTTCCTGATTTTGTTCGGACATGGCACATCTGATTTAATCGTAACAGTTGTAATTTGCATGTCAGTAATCTATATTATGAGCATATACATTTCAATTCTTCGTGGCATTAATGTGAGCGGCAGCAAAATGATCAAGATGGATACTTTGAAGAAAATATATGAAGATGCAGGTTTTAAAAATGCACAGACTTATATTCAAAGCGGAAATGTGGTTTTTCAATCTAAGAAATCTTCACATGCTGCACTTGAGGAAAAAATTGCTGAAGCGATTCTTAAATCCACAAAATTTGAAGTGCCTGTTCTGGTGAAGGACCCGGATGAATTAAAAGAAGTTTTCAATAAGAATCCATTTCTGTTAAAAAGAAAAGAAGATATCAATTTTCTGCACGTTACTTTTTTATCCGATATCCCAACAAAAGAAAATATAGAAAGAATTAAAGGAGAATATGCACCTGATGAGTTTGTGATTTCAGGAAAAAATATTTATTTGTTTTGCCCGAACGGTTATGGGAAAACAAAACTGCATAATAATTTTTTCGAGAGCAAGTTAAAACTTTCAGCAACAACCCGGAACTGGAAAACCATAGCAGAGCTGATTAATATTACAGAGCATTCTATATAAAATTTTCAGACACATTTTAAAATCGAATTATGATTACACAGGAACTATCGGAACTTTTTGAAAGAGACCTGAACAAATTGATGCAGGAAATAAAATCATACACCAATGAAGCTGATTTGTGGAAAACTGCTGACGGCATTTCAAACAGCGGCGGCAATTTATGCTTGCATTTGGTTGGTAACATTAAGCATTTTATAGGCAAGATGTTGGGAAATATTCCATATGAGCGAGTCAGAGAAAAAGAATTTTCTGATAAAAATATCCCGGTCACCGATCTTGTGAAAAGTGTTGAAGAAACTTTAACTGCGGTGAAGCATGCATTGAGGAATTTGACTGATGAAGAACTCCATAAAATTTATCCCATCAATGTTTTTGGGAAAGAAATGACAACTCAATGGTTTCTGATTCATTTATATGGACATCTGGATTATCATCTTGGCCAGATCAATTATCACAGACGGTTGCTCAATAAATAATTTTTGATGAATCATCAGGAGAAAATAGCATTCAAGAATAAACTCAAACATTTCTGTCAGGAGATTATTGAGCATCGGGCAGACGTGGCACGAAAAGCTATTGAAAACGCAAGGGAGATCACTAATCAGGAAGAGAAAAGCACGGTCGGCGATAAATATGAAACGGCGAGGGCAATGGGTCAGTTGGAGCAGGACATGTATGCGAGACAGCTTGCAGAAAATTTAAAAGAGCTTTCAATTCTTCAGTCCATTGACGCTAACAAAGTATATACTGAAATTAATGCAGGAACATTTGTGCAATGTCCGGATATTTCATTTTTCATTGCTGCAGGATTGGGCAAACAGATGGTTGATAATAAATCAATTTTATTTTTATCTCCGAACGCACCGTTAGCAAAATTATTAATGCACAAAAAAGTTGATGATAGTTTTGTTTTTAACTCAGCAAACCTTGTGATTGAAGAGGTGTTTTGATTACAAATATTTCTCTTTGATAATATTGATATGATGCAATTCATGTCCGGCAAGATGATAAGCTAATGAGCGCACATTGGTTTGATAACCGTTGCAGGTTCCTTGGTTCATTAAAATTTCATCTTCAAGGCTGTCAATTAAAGTGATGGTTGCCCGCCTAACGCTTTCGAATTCTTCAAAAATAGTTTGAATGCTTCTTCTATTCGCAAATGAATATTTTGCAAAATCATCTTGTTCAAATCCAGGCAATTCCGTTTTGTCGTTTCTTGCAAACCGCAAAATCCGATAAGCGAAAATCCGCTCATCATCAATAATGTGGAGCATCACTTCTTTGATGTCCCATTTTCCGTCAGCATAGCGATAGCTTAATTTTTCTTCCGGTAAAGAAAGGATGAATTTTTTTGTTGCTTCAAGATTATCTGCGAGATGTTTTGATAGATTGCCATCGCCCGGGATCAGCTTGATGTACATTTCCGCATATGGCGGATATTCTCCCGGCTTAGGTTTTTCGATAATCTTCATAAAAAATTTTGAAACTAAGTTAGCATAAACAAATCTGCTGAAAGCTCCGTTTGTTGATTTCAAAAAGTAACAAATGCTCAAAAATAAATGAACCACAAATCTTGCGCATTCATGAAGAACAAATAACTTTAAAGTCATACAATGATTGCAAGCAATACATTTCCCTATCGTTATCGCATCGTTATTTTTTTATGCCTGTTGATGATCATCACTTATCTCGACAGGATCAGCATTTCATTGGTAGGAGTGAGGATCAAATCAGATTTTCATTTGAGCAACACGCAGTTTGGTTATATGCTCGGAGCGTTTTCTTTGTCTTATGCGCTGTTTGAAATTCCTTCCGGTATTTGGGGCGATCGTATCGGGCAAAGAGCCATTTTCATCCGCATAGTTTTATGGTGGTCATTGTTCACAGCGCTTACAGGGTTGGCAACTGGGTTCGTCTCGTTAATTATCATTCGTTTTTTATTTGGCGCAGGAGAAGCGGGATCGGTTCCAAATACTGCCGCAGCAGTATCGCGTTGGTTTCCGAAATCAGAAACCTCAAGAGGATTATCCATTGCCATTGCAGGGCAATATATTGGTGCTGCTGTTGCACCGATTATTGTAGTGATGATCGCGCAGTCATATGGATGGCGCACTACATTTTTTGTAAATGCATTTGTTGGTGTGGTGTGGGTGATTGTTTGCGCGATGTGGTTTCGCAACAATCCGTCGGAGATGAAAAAAATTTCAACAGAAGAAAGAGCATTGATAGAAACCAACCGGCGATTTTACGAGCATCGTCAGCGCATTCCATGGAAAAAAATTTTTGCAAGCCGCAGCCTGCTCGCATTAGTCACAGCATTTTCTTCATCACAATGCTCTAATTATTTTTTCCTTGCTTGGATGCCTGTGTATTTGCAGGAAGGAAAACATTTTTCAGAAAATGAAATGCGTTCTGCATTTTCATGGACATATTCATTAGCAATCATCGGTTGCCTGCTTGGCGGCTATATAAGCGATTGGCTCGTGAAAAGAAAAGGGCTCAGAGTGGGCAGAAGTTTTTTTGGTGTCGCTGTGCTATGCATAATGGGCTGCACAATTATTGCACAAACATTCACATCCAATCACAACATCATTCTTGCATTGATGATCATCGGCGTTTTTTTTCAGGCAATTCATGGCGTACCTGCATTCTCAGCCTGCGTGGACATCGCCGGCAACAGAGCCGCAACAGTTTCGAGCATCATGAATTTCTGCGGGCAGTTAGCCGCTTTTCTCATTGTTATTATATTCGGCAAGATTGCCGACTCCACGCATAGTTTCAACATTCCTTTATACATTATCGCCGCCGCATTATTCATCGGCGCTTTGCTTTGGTTAGCCGTTGATCCGTCAAAGCCGCTGATTGCGAAAGATGAATAATAAATCTTCCTTGCACTCTTTACAATATGCGAGTTGCTATTGCCCATCGTCATTTCGAGCGGAGCAATTCGGGGTTGAAATATCTAAGAGTGGTGGCGAGTGAGAAATCTCAGGCATTGACTTAAAGTTTTTATGTGCACAAATTGGTGCTAAATTATTTAGTAGTACTCAAAAAATCAATATATTTATGGTATTAAAAACTTAGCCATGAAAAAAGAATTAATATCAGAATTATTTACAAAGTTTCAACAAGCCTGTTACGATTATAAAGGCATTGAATGTTGGAGCGCAAGAGAGTTGCAACCTATATTAGATTATAGCCGTTGGGAAAATTTTTTTAACGCAATTGACAAAGCGAAAAAATCTTGTGAAAATGCCGGTGAGCGAGCTACAGACCATTTTCGTGATTTCACGAAAATGGTCCAGGTAGGAAGTGGTGCCGAAAGAGAAATACAGGATATCTCTCTCACAAGGTATGCGTGTTATCTTGTGGCTCAAAATGGCGATGCTGCAAAACCCGCGATTGCTTTTGCACAAACTTATTTTGCTGTACAAACCCGTAAGCAGGAAATTATTGAGCAGCGCTTGCTTGATGTGGCAAGAGTGGCTGCGAGGGAAAAACTTTCGAAAGCAGAGAAAAAATTATCGGGCATTATTTATGAGCGTGGCGTGGATGATAAAGGTTTTGCTGCCATCCGCTCAAGAGGCGACCATGCCTTATTTGGTGGCTTTAATACCAACGATATGAAACGCAAGCTGGGCGTGCCGGGCAGCAGACCGTTGGCAGATTTTTTGCCAACGCTCACCATCAAAGCAAAAGATTTTGCAACAGAACTTACCAGCCATAATGTGCTTGAAAAAGATTTGCAGGGTGGTGATGCCATCAGCAAAGAACATATTGACAATAATCTTGCAGTGCGCAAAATGCTGAAGGAACGCGGCGTTCAGCCAGAAGCATTGCCTACCGTTGAAGATGTAAAGAAAGTGCAGCGGAGATTGGAAGGTGAGGAGAAGGGAATATTGAAGCCAAAGAAATTGTGATAATATTTTAAATGAAAAGAAGAGTAATAATGATTCTTGGTAGAAGATTTACAAAAAAGCTATTATTGTAAAATGGATTTGCCAGTTAAAAATATCGTCAGTGAAATAGATTTAAAGCCAAGTGACTTTTTATTACCGTTATTTGAGAGCGTCGTCAATTCAATTATTAGCTTAAAATTGACAAAAGATATTTCTAAGCAAAATAAAAAAATCCAAATTCAAGTCTTTCGTGGTGAAGCGATACAAGCGAATACTTTGTTCCCGTCAAATTTCAAAACAATTTCTTCTTTTAAGGTTATTGATAACGGCGAAGGTTTTACAGATCCAAATTTAGAGTCTTTTAAGACAGCGTATAGCCACAAAAATAAAGAAGAATTTGGCTGCAAGGGAATTGGGAGGTTTACAATATTGGCAGGCTTCAGGAAGCTATTAATCAAAAGCTATTTTGTTGATAAAGGCATATGGAAGTATAGAGAAATTTCATTCGATACAGAAAAAGAAGTTTCATTAATAACCAACGATGTTACGGAAGTAAGAGAGCGAAAAACTACTATTGAGTTATCTGATTGTTATAATGATTCAATTAGAAATAATTCTACAAAATCTGTTTCAGAAATTGCCGAATTAATTATGCAGCACTGTCTTGTTTACTATTTATGTGGTGATTTGCCTTATATTGAAGTTTACGACACGGAGAGCCAAGAACTTGCTGTTGTTAATGATTTGTATCAGAATCTTTCCGAAGAAAGAGAAAAGAGTTTTTCTGTCAGCAATCAGCCGTTTCATTGTTATATAACAAAGACTCAAAAAACAAATAATCGGAGAAATCACTATGTGTATTACTGCGCAAATTCAAGAGTTGTCGGCAGTGGAAAAAGCATCGCACGAGTAAACAGTATTTTTGCATACCCAATAATTGATAATGGATATGCTTATTTTCTTGACGTATACGTTGTTTCAGAATACTTAAATAAGAAAGTATATGGTTCGAGAAATGGTTTTTCAATTCCACAAGAAAGGGAAGATGGTCTTTTTAAT